>CEUA01000547.1_pt1 | contig 15269 bp, 15 predicted proteins | sample 361541 | NCBI WGS metagenome assembly CEUA01 (sample SAMEA2623079, study PRJEB7988) | marine metagenome | isolation source: saline water (ENVO:00002010), including
TGTTCTATGAATATTATTGGTGGAGTAATTTGGCACTATTGGTTAGCAGTTCCTTTAGTAGTGGTTGGAGTCGTTTCTTTGATCGCTGCTTTGATTGGCTATTTAGGGAAAGTCTCTTCTACGCGTTATCCCAAGCGCTAATTTCCAGGGATTCCTGTGGAGAGTTATCAAGCTAGCTCTGTAGATGGCATGACAGTCGATTGGGGTCTAGCTGAAAAGGTAGCTAACCAAATAGCTAACAGGGCTCCTTTTAATGATGCAAGTTATCTAAAAGGACTGAATGAGTCTTTTAGCGGTTTTACTTCAAGTGCTGAAAAATTAGTAGAAACTTCAACAGGTTTGAAATCTTTTTCGGGTGAAGCAAAGGCAAAAGTTGTTGATAGAAGTGGTTGGATTCGAGCGAACTTTTCTTCTCTAAAACGTTTATTGAAACCTGTTTTGGCAGAAAATCATGAAAAAAATAGATCTTCGATTTCTTCACGTATAGCAGCTTTAGAAATAGGTGCAGTTTTAGGTTGGATGTCAACACGAGTTTTAGGGCAATACGATTTATTAGTTTTAGATAATGAAGATTTGAACGATCAAGATTTGGTTTATTACGTCGGACCTAATATCTGTGCGATAGAACGTCGTTATGCTTTTGACCCAGACGGTTTCCGTTTATGGCTGGCTATTCATGAGTTAACCCATAGAGCACAATTCACGGGTGTCCCATGGATGAGAGAACACTATTTGTCATTGGTAAAAAATCTTCTTCAAGAAGTTCAACTTGATACGAATGAATCGACAAAGAAAAATAATTCACAAATGAAACTTTCAAAAAATACCGAATCTTCTCGATTATCTGAGTTTAAAATATCCAATTTTTTTACATCAATAGATCAGAAGGACTCAATTAATGACATAGCTGCTCTTATGACTCTTCTTGAAGGTCATGGTGATGTCATTATGAGTCGAGCGGGAAAAGGTCATGTAAGAAACCAAGAAAGATTTGAAAAAGTAGTTACTCAAAGAAGAAAATCTGCGACTGGAGTCACGAGGATTTTTCAGAAACTTATTGGCATTGAAGCAAAATTGGCACAATACGAAGAAGGTGAAGAATTTATTTGCGCTATTGAGGAATCCGAAGGGATCGATTTTTTGAACATAGTTTGGGAACACCCAAACAACTTGCCAAAATTGGAGGAGATAAAAAATCCAAATCTTTGGATCTCTCGAATTAAGAAGCTTAAAAATGAGTAGTGATTTGCTTTCTGAGCTTCAAGATCGTTGCATTTTCCCAGCAAGTGGAACTGAAGTTGATTGCGCTGTTTCAGGTGGAGCGGATTCGTTGGCTTTACTTTTACTAGCTGTAAACGCTGGTTTAAAAGTAACTGCGTGGCATGTAGACCATGGACTTAGAGAAACTTCAAGCGATGAAGGAGAAATGGTATTTGAAGTGGCCAGCGATTTGGGTGTACAAGCTAATTGTCTAAAAGCATTTATAGAAGATGGCCCAAATTTGGAAGCTCGAGCTCGTGATGCTAGAAGAGATGTTTTACCCCCACAAATTCTTACAGGTCACACAGCAGATGATCAGGCTGAAACTGTAATTTTGAATTTGCTTAGAGGTTCCGGCGTGCAAGGAACTGCAGGGATCGGAGATCCTCATAGAAGACCGATATTAGATTTACGTCGCCGTGAGACAAGGGAGCTTTGCCTTTCAGAGCAATTAGATCCAGTAAACGATCCTATGAATTCGGATCCTAGATTTACACGTAACAGGATACGTAACGAGGTGATTCCGTTGTTGGCTGAAGTAGCCGGACGAGATCCCGTCCCACTGTTAGCTAGACATGCAAATTTGGCTGGAGAAGCATCCGGAATTTTAGCTAATTTGATAAAAGATTTCGATATAACGGATGTCCGGTCAGTAGCTGATGTTCCTGACCCAGTGGTTAGATTTGCGATTCAAGACTGGTTAACAGACAATCTTGGTTTGCCAGCAGATTATTCTTCAGTTAACAGAGTTTTACAGATTGTACGAGGAGAAATTAAAGGAACAGAAATTCCTGGTGGTTTTCGAGTGGATCGGTCTCAAGGAAAAGTTAGATTTTCAGTTAATACAAAAATTTCTCAAGAAACAGACTAATTTTTATCTAATTGTTTAGAAGATAGGGTCATTATTGATGAGCGAAGAACAAACAGAGAATATTCCAACTCCCCAACATGTTTTGATAACAGCAGAGCAAGTCGCAGAGAAGGTTGATGAATTAGGGAAGCAAATCAGTCAAGACTATTCCAAAGAAGCGCCTCTTTTGGTAGGTGTTCTAAAAGGGGCGTTTGTTTTTATGAGTGACCTATCGAGGTCTATTGATTTACCAATAGAGTTTGACTTTATGGCTGTTTCCTCATACGGTCATTCGACCACCTCGTCGGGAGTGGTGCGAATCGTTAAAGATCTTGATCTCGATTTAGCTGGTAGACATGTTCTTCTAGTTGAAGACATAGTTGATAGTGGCTTAACTCTTAATTTTTTACGAAAGAATCTTCTTGCTAGAAACCCCGAGAGTTTAGAGATTTGTGCACTTCTTGTCAGGGAAGATTTTCAATTTGAAGAAGACACAATAAAATACGCAGGTTTTCAAGTGCCAGCTGACTGGTTAGTTGGTTATGGATTAGACGTAGCTGAACGTTATAGAAATTTGCCTGATATTTGGGTAGCTAGTTCAGAGAGCTAATAATTTGAAGAAATTAAAGTGGATTAACTCGCGTTCTATAGTTTTTACTCCAGTAACCTCCGATCTGATGCAGTTACTTTTTTTAATACAATTTCAAAATCTATTTTCTATTAACTTGAGGTTTGTTGATGAGAGGTAAATGGGCTCAGGGAATAGAGCCAAGGAAATTTTGTTGGGTGATTAAAGACTCTTTAGCTATCTGCGAAAGGCCAGGGGGTTTTGGGGAAAGTCATAGAAGTGTTCGGCGACAAGAAGAAGTTATTTGGATTAGGCAAAACGACTTTGATGTTGTTGTATCACTTCTTGCTAATGACGACAACATAAAGGCCTATGAAAGCCAAGGAGTGCGTTGGGTCCAAATGCCTTTCGGAGGGGCAGAGGAGGGCCTTACAAGATTGACGGCTTTATTCACTCGGCTGAATTCTCTACTTGATGACAATCCAAGAGTGTTGTTGCATCGCGAAGAGCTGGGCGACCAAATTTGTGGTCTGATTGCAGCGTACCTTTTGTGGCGTGAATTAGTTCCTACAGGACCACGCGCAATTGAAGTTGTTGAACAGCTTTTTGAAAAGCAAATCGGAAGCGATGGTCGCGAGATAGTCGAACTTATAGAGATTGAAAGTCAAAGTAATTCATAGTTCTTATGGAGATAGTTACTTCAGTTAAGGATTTCCAAAATCTTCTAAATGAAAGACGAAATCTAGGAGAGGAAATAGGTTTCGTCCCTACGATGGGTGCTCTCCATGAAGGGCACACTTCACTGATTGACACTTCAGTCAAGCAGAAGAAAACTACCGTTGTCTCAATCTTTATAAATCCACTTCAGTTTTCCGATGAAGAAGATTTAGATGATTATCCTTCAAGTTTAGAAAAAGATGAGGAGACTTGTTTAAAGCATAAAGTTGATCTTCTTTTCTGCCCGACGCGAAAAGAGATTTATCCAAAAGGGATGCCGGAACCAGCAGAGATCGGTGAAATTGCAAAAATCCTTGAAGGAAAGAGTAGGCCTTCTCATTTTCCCGGCGTTGTAACAGTTGTTGCACGATTATTCGAAATCGTTGGTAAAGCTTGTGCGTATTTTGGGGAAAAAGATTTTCAACAGATGATGGTTGTAAATGACCTTGTTAAACGCCATAGATTTCCCATTGAAATTGTTGCATGTCCAACTATCCGTCAAATCGATGGGTTAGCTCTTTCAAGCCGAAATGTTTATTTAACAGAAGAGCAACGTGTAGATGCCCCTGTGCTTTACCGCGCTTTGACTGCAGGAGCAGAGTTAATTTCCGATGGAGAAAAAAAATCCGAAAATTTGAAAAAATTGATAAGTGACATAGTAGTAAACGAATCAAAAGGTGACTTGGATTACGTAGGAATTGTCGATTCTGAAACTTTTACTCCACTTGATTCATTGAACGATTCTGGGAAGCAGATCCGAATATTAATCGCATGCGATTTCGGAACTGCTCGTTTAATAGACAATATTGGTGTTGTTATTCCTTAAAGTTAAAAGTCGACTGCTAGAACCCACTTGAGGCACTACCCTTAAAACAGGTAGTTCTTTTACTTCATTAGGACTAATAGTTTTTAAAGTGAGTGTTACCTGATTGGTTTGTCTTATCTTTGTGTGAGACTAAATTTCTACTGGAAAAGCGATTTGTGAGAGGAAAAGAATGCTTTTAACCATTGATGTAGGGAATACTCAGACGGTTATAGGGCTTTACGAGAGTTCTGCATCAGCTAGTGAGGCTGATGCAGGCCTTTTGGATTTTTGGCGAATTGCTACCGACGATGATCGAACTTCTGACGAACATGCAGTAATTATTAGAGATCTGGTTAGGTCTTCTGGTTATAAAGATGAGTTTGACGGAATCGCAATTTGTTCAGGTGTTCCACGTGTATTAGCAAGTCTTCGTGAGATGGTTGGTAGATATATGGAATTAGAACCAATAGTTATTGAACCTGGAGTTCGTACTGGAATGCCCATACTTTATGACAATCCTCGCGAGGTCGGTGCAGATCGTATTGCAAATGCTGTTGCGGCTTTCGACTTATACGGTGGTCCATCTGTAGTTGTTGATTTTGGAACCGGAAATAATTTCGATGTTATCTCTTCAGAGGGGGAATTTCTTGGCGGTGCTATAGCTCCTGGTATTGAGATAAGTCTGGATGCTCTTTTCGAACGAGCCGCTGCTTTGAGAGCTATCGAGTTAACTGAACCACGAAGCGTTATTGGTAAAAGCACAGTCGAATCCCTTCAATCAGGAGCTATTTATGGTTTTGCTTCTCAAGTAGATGGGATGGTTGAGCGATTTAGAGAGGAATTAAATGATTGCACAGTGATTGCTACTGGCGGCTTAGCACATCTGATTGCTCCAGTAGCTACATCAATTGACCATGTTGAACCGTTTTTAACTTTGCATGGGCTGAGACTTGTATACGATCTAAATAGGGGTGATGATGGATAGAGAAATTCCTTTTCGGTTCGAAGTCACAAATTCAGCTTCTCAACTCCTATCCGAACATTCAGATTTGGCTGAAGGGGATAGTAGCGGAATAACGGTTTCAGTCGCCGGTAGATTGATGTTGCGCCGAGATCAAGGAAAAATAGTTTTTGGCGTTTTGCAAGACTCAACTGAACGTATCCAGCTGTTTGCTTCCGAAAAAAATACTCCTGATTTTGAAATTTTTTCTAATTTGCATTTGGGTGACTGGCTGGGGGTAACTGGGGAAGTAATTAAAACAAAAAGAGGTGAAGTTTCCGTTCGTGTTGATTCATGGGTCCTTTTAGCTGAAGCAAAGCGTTCTTTTCCTGACAAATGGCATGGCATATCTGATACCGATATTCGTTACAGACAAAGATATGTGGATCTTTGGGTTACAGAAGAATCTCGTGAGACATTCAGAACTAGAAGTCGAATCATCTCGTTAATTCGAAATTGGCTTGAGAACCGAGATTTTATGGAAGTAGAAACTCCGGTCTTTCATCCAATTCCAGGGGGAGCTGCAGCTCGTCCTTTTGAAACTCACCACAATGCTCTCGATATTGATTTATTTTTACGAATTGCACCTGAGTTGTATTTAAAGAGGCTGGTCGTAGGAGGATTCGAAAAAGTTTTTGAAATGGCCCGTGTCTTCAGAAACGAAGGAATTTCCACACGTCACAACCCAGAATTTACAATGCTTGAGCTCTATGAAGCTTATGCAGATTACGAAGACATTATGAGACTGGTGGAAGACTTGGTTTCCGAACTCGCTTTGGAAATTTGCGGCTCAACAGTAATTCAATATGACGGCCGTGAATTAGATCTTTCAACTCCGTGGGAAAGATCCAGCATGTTGGATCTTCTAAATGGAAAAATTCAAACCGATATTAATTTACAGACTCCAATAGAAGAATTAAGAAAGCTTTGTGAAGATCTGTCAGTTCCATTTAAGGATCATTATGGACCTGGAAAGTTGATTCTTGAACTATACGAGAAGACGACTGAGCCAGAACTATGGGGCCCAATATTTGTAACTGACTATCCACAAGAAGTATCACCTCTTTCAAGAGCTCACAGAAGCAATCCAGACTTGGTTGAACGGTTCGAAGCTATTGTCGCTGGTCGAGAGTTATGCAATGCATTTTCTGAAGTTGTTGATCCGGATGACCAGAGATCACGCTTTGCTGCTCAGGAGAAGAGTAGAGATGCTGGAGATGAAGAAGCGATGGTAGTTGATGAGGATTATTTAAGAGCTTTGGAATATGGGTTACCGCCAACAGGTGGTCTGGGTATAGGAATAGATCGCCTAATCATGATCCTTACCGACACTCAGGCAATTAGAGATGTAATTCTTTTCCCCACGTTAAGACCCGAGCAGGATTAATTATTTTTTAAAATGATTGACCTGGTTTGCGAGAATGGTGCAGGTAGATTTCAGGATTTCTGCCGTTGGATTATTCGGAAGGTTTTTTAAAGATTGTTGAGCTTCATGTGTGAAACCCAGAGCGGTTTCTATCGTGGAGATTATGGCTTCATCTGACCTAACAAGAATTAAGGCTTCATCTCTTTTATCACTACTTATGGGATTACTTAAGAGGTCTTTTAAAGCTTCACCATTCGGGCCTTTAAGTGCTCTAATAACTGGGAGAGTGTAGACACCTTCTAGCATGTCGTTTCCTGAAGGTTTACCAAGCTCTTTTTCACTTGCCATTACATCCAAGAGGTCATCAACAATTTGAAAAGCAATTCCATAGAGATTCCCGAATTTTGTTACTGCTTTAACCACTTCTTCTGGATATTCAGAAACAATTGCTCCAACTTTTGCTGAAGCTGAAAGAAGCGCACCGGTTTTACCTGAGATTGAAGACATGTATGCGTCTTCAGTTCTTGTGATGTCATATGCAGAATTAACTTCCCGAATTTGACCTTCACAAAGTGCGGCAATAGTTGAGGCGAGCAAACCCGCGACTTCGGCTCCAAGTCCAGCAGCTATTTCAGAGGCTCTTGCTAATAAGTAGTCGCCTCCAAGAATCGCTTCGTGGTTACCCCATTCCTCATTCACACTTTTAACGTTCCTGCGAGTTTTAGCACCATCCATTACATCATCGTGATAAAGAGAACCTTGATGAACCAGCTCGACTGCTACGCCACCAAGAATTACTTCTCGACTTGGAGCAACTGGTTTGTCTTCAAGTATCTGAGAAGATGCAATAGCAAGACTTGGTCTGATTCGTTTACCTCCCGCATCGATTAAATGGCGCGAAAGTTTTGTAAGAAGAGGCTCTTCAGCTTTAACAGCGATTCTTAGTTCTTCTTCCACTCTTTCCAAGGCACTTTTAATACCTGGCAAAGTGAGGAGCGTGTAGGAGTCATCATCCACGTGCCGAGGATACGACATTTTTACCCCATCTCGAAACTGTCAAAGAAAGGTTCTTTAAAATAGCTGTTTTCTTTATCGCTGGTACATTACAGAGATAGGTACAATTAATATTAATTAGTTTAATTTTCGGGAGATTACCAGTTGTTTGAACGGTTCACAGACAGAGCTCGTCGTGTGGTGGTGTTAGCGCAAGAAGAAGCGCGTCTATTAAATCATAATTACATTGGCACCGAGCATATTTTACTTGGGCTTATCCATGAAGGAGAAGGAGTGGCTGCTAAGGCACTTGAATCCTTAGGAATTTCACTTGAAGGAGTGCGTGGTCAGGTAGAGGAACTAATTGGACAAGGTGGAAGTTCTCCAAGTGGCCATATACCTTTCACGCCTCGTGCAAAGAAAGTTCTAGAATTGTCCTTAAGAGAAGCGCTTCAATTAGGTCACAACTACATAGGCACCGAGCATATACTTTTGGGCTTGATCCGCGAAGGAGAAGGAGTGGCTGCTCAAGTATTGGTTAAGTTGGGTGCAGATTTGTCTAGAGTTCGGCAACAAGTTATCCAACTCCTTTCGGGCTATGCCGGATCAGGAGGTCCAATGGGGGCGGCCTCCGAGAAAGCTGGTGCTACTACTGGGGGTAGGGGAACGGAATCACAGTCAGGTTCGCTTGTTCTAGATCAATTCGGAAGAAATCTAACCCAAGCCGCAACAGAAAAAAAGTTAGATCCAGTAATTGGTAGAAAGCGTGAATTGGAACGTGTAATGCAGGTTCTTTCACGTCGCACAAAAAATAATCCTGTACTCGTAGGAGAACCAGGTGTAGGTAAGACAGCTATTGTTGAAGGCCTTGCTCAAATGGTTGCCGGAGGCGATGTCCCAGAGACAATTCAAGGGAAGCAAATCTATACTCTGGATTTGGGTGCCCTAGTGGCAGGAAGCCGCTATAGAGGTGATTTTGAAGAACGACTCAAAAAAGTCTTAAAAGAAATAAAAACAAGAGGCGACATTGTTTTGTTTATTGATGAAATTCATACTTTGGTTGGAGCCGGTGCCGCAGAAGGAGCAATAGATGCAGCGTCGATTTTAAAGCCCATGCTAGCTAGAGGTGAGCTACAGACAATCGGTGCTACCACTATGGAAGAATATAGAAAACATATAGAAAAAGATGCTGCTTTAGAACGACGTTTTCAACCAATAACTGTTGATGAGCCCGATGTTGCTCACACTATTGAGATACTCAAGGGTTTAAGAGAGCGGTATGAATCACATCACCGAGTCACAATCACCGACCAAGCTCTTATAGCAGCGGCTAATTTGGCTGATCGTTACATTTCTGACCGCCATCTTCCAGATAAAGCAATTGATCTAATTGATGAGGCGGGTTCTCGTCTTCGTCTTAGACGTATGAACACTCCAGATGATTTAAGAGAGCTTGAAGTTGAATTAGCTGAAGTTGTTCAGCGTAAAAAAGCAGCTGTCGAATCCCAAGATTTTGAAGAAGCAGGAAATCTGCGTGACCGTGAAAAAGAACTAATCTCGAGTAAGTCAGAACGAGAAGAAGAGATTAAATCATCGGGTGTAGACCTCTTTGATGAAGTAGATGAAGAGTGCATAGCGGAAGTTCTATCTGTATGGACGGGTATACCTGTTTACAAACTCACTGAGGAAGAAACTCAAAAACTTCTTCATATGGAAGATGATCTTCATAAGCGAGTAATTGGTCAAGAAGACGCTATCCATGCAGTTAGCCAAGCAATTAGAAGAACTAGGGCAGGTCTAAAAGACCCGAAACGGCCATCAGGTTCGTTTGTTTTTCTAGGCCCTTCAGGAGTCGGTAAAACCGAATTGGCTAAAACGTTGGCAGAGTTTCTTTTTGGTGATGAACAGGCCTTGATATCTCTTGACATGTCTGAATATATGGAAAAGCACACAGTGAGCAGACTCTTAGGTTCACCTCCAGGCTACGTAGGGTATGACGAGGGAGGTCAACTTACTGAAGCGGTAAGAAGGAAACCATTTTCTGTAGTTCTTTTTGATGAAGTTGAAAAAGCCCACCCAGATGTTTTCAACACGCTATTACAGATACTTGAAGAAGGCAGACTTACAGATTCTCAAGGACGATCAGTTGATTTCCGAAACACTGTATTAATTATGACATCTAATTTAGGGACCGCAGATTTACGTAAAGCTAATTTAGGTTTCACTAAAGCTGATGAAGCTGTTAGCTATGAGCGGATGAAAGAAAAAGTTCAAGATGCTTTAAAACTTCATTTCCGCCCAGAGTTTCTTAATCGAATTGATGAAACGATTGTTTTCCATGAATTAACCATGGAAGAAGTAACGAGAATTGTTGATTTGATGATCAACCGCTTATCCAATCAATTAGCTGGTCAAGGAATGGGCTTGGAGTTGACTGATGCGGTTAAACATCATCTAGCCGAACATGGCTATGATCCGACATTAGGAGCCAGACCTTTAAGACGAGCTATTCAAAGACTCATAGAAGATCCACTTTCAGAACTCCTTCTACATAAAGAATTTAAAGCAGGTGAGATTGTAATCGTGGACGTAGAAGATGTTCCAGAGGAGAATGCTGATGATTCCACCCATGACGGTAAGAAAGTAGTTTTCCGTTCAACTGCAGGATTTGAACCACCTACCATGGAGATGGTAGCTGAGGGAGTTGAATAGAAATTTGCCAGCTATTTTAACTTCATCAAGGAGTTATATTTAGCTGATTTGCTAATGTTTAGAATTAGCAAAGTGTCTGAAATTTGATATGAAAAATTTTTTATTTCTGTTTACCTTCATATTTCTAATTGCAGCGTGCAAAGTTGAAAGCTCAGTATCTGTAAATGTTGAAGATGACGGCACAGGCAGTGTGGAGGTTTTGGTTGAACTTGACGATGAGGCAAGTCGTCTAATAGGAGATATAGAAAAACAGCTTCGAACAGAAGATCTAGATTCTTCTGGTTGGGAAGTTTCCTTACCTGAGAACTTTGAAGAGAAATCTAATGTAGTTGTTTCAGCAGCAAAAAATTTTACAGATGCAGCTTCTTTGGTCAACGTTTTAGAAGAGATTGCAGGACCGTCAGTTTTTTCTGAAATAAGTCTTTCGAGTGAAAAATCATTTGCTAAGAAACTATGGACAATCGACGGAAAGATCGATCTTTCAGAGGGGCTTGCTTTATTCTCTGATCCTGCTTTAGATGAAGTATTGGGAGGGAATCTTTTTGGAAGAAGCATAGAGGACCTTTCTTTTTTATCTGGCTGTGATGAGATTTGTGATCCCGCTGGTTCATTTTTAATGAATTTTTCAGTTTCATTACCCGGCACTAAAGAAAGCGAGTTGAATAATGACGTATGGACAGTCCCTTTAGGTGATCCAACTTCAACACCTTTTTCAAGTTTCTCTACGGTTGACTATCCAAAACCAAAGGCGTGGAGAACAGTTGCATACGTTTTTTTTGGTGCTGCTTTATTGTTTTTAATCTTTAGAGGTTTCAGGAATTTCACTTCGATTTCTCGAATTGGAAGAAATTCTGAAAATCCAAAGAAACGTAATAAAACTTCAGAGATTATTGAAAATGTTCCGACAAAACAGAATCAAGAAACTGATATGAGCATCAAACTTGTTGTAGTTGGAGGGAAAGGGGTTATCTGGGATGGAGGAGCTGACCCAGAAGGATTACTAGTTCCTTTCGTAAGAGAAAATGGTGGATTAGTTGATGCAGATGAAATCGCTGATCGCTATAGGTCAGCGAGTTTAGGCCAATTAAGTTCTGAAGAGTTTTGGGAAAGTGTTGGGCTCGAAGGCAACCCAGATGACATTGATGCTCAGTATTTAAATCTTGTTCGCCTTAGATCTGACGCAGTACCATTTTTAGATCAAATGAAACAGCGTGGAATTCCAGTCGCTTGTATCACTAATTCTGTTTTATCGTGGTCTCAGCAATTGCGTGAACGGCTGGGCGTTGAAGATCAGATTCAACACTGGGTTGTTAGTGGAGAATACGGTGTCAGAAAACCGAGCAACTCTATATTTGAAGCTCTAAGGCGTCTAACAGGTGTTTCTTTTTCAAACATGCTTCTTGTGGATTCTGATATAGCAACTTTAGAGGCGGCTCGAGGTCTTGGAATGTCAACAGTTTTGATGCAAAGTCAGGTGCCGGTCCCAAGCGGTTTCACACATCCAAAGATTGAAGGTTTTGCCGAACTGTTTGGGCAATAAAACTAATTCTTTTCCCTGCTAATAAGATTAATAGATGCAAATAACACTCCCTTCAGGCACAAATGCAGTAATCGAAAAATCTGTTTCAAATAGAAGAGAACTGGGTCTTGTTGTTATCCCAGACGTCATGGGCCTGCGTCCTTTGTTTTACGACATGGTTAAGCGTTTAGCTGCAGAGTGGAATATAACCGTTTGTTCTTTTGAGCTTTATCCCGAGTTAGAGCATTTAAATGTAGAAGAAAGACTTGGAGCGGCTTCCAGACTGGAAGATACCCGAGTGATAGGTGATGCAATAGAAGCAGCCGATGCAATCCAGAGCGACCAGGTTGCGATTTTGGGGTTTTGCATGGGGGGCATGTATACATTGAAAACTGTTTCTTCTCAGAGGTTTTCCAAACATTGTTCTTTTTATGGAATGGTTAGAGTGCCGGAAGCTTGGAAATCAGAAAGTCAGTCAGAGCCTATTTCTTGTTTGCAGAAAGGTGATGCTGATTCTGTTTTAGCGATTGTGGGAAGCGAGGATAATTGGACACCAAAAGAAGATGTAGATCTTTTGTCTTCAACAGGAGTTACGGTGGTCAGTTACAAAGGAGCTGATCACGGGTTTGCACACGACTCATCGAGACCTGCCCATCGTCCATTAGATGCTGCAGATGCATGGATGAAGGCGAAAGACTGGATATTGGGCGAAAGCTAACGTGAACGTATCGTAAGTTGTTCGCGATCGGTAATTCTGTATGTGCGGTCGAATTGCTCAATCCACCCGAGTTTAATGAACGAAGCTATTGCTTTATTAACCCTTTCTCTCGATGCCCCAACCATTCCGGCCAGTTCTTCTTGAGTTACTGGTAACGAAAATTCATCTTCATTATCAGAAATTTCAAGAAGTCTTTTTGCTGTTCTTCCAGTCACATCTAGAAAAACAGAGTCAGCTAAGACTTCATCCATATTTCTTAACCGGGCGACAAGCATTGTGACTACTTCCCACAGTTGGGATGGGTCTTTTTCGTAGAGTTTTTTTATGGGTTCAAAAGGGACTTCGATCACGCATGACTCTTCCAATGCTCGAGCTTCCGCTGATCTTCCTCTGTTGTCAAATAAGCCCATTTCGCCGAAAAGATCGCCGTTTTCCATAAGAGCTACAACCGATTCTTTGCCTATAAATGATTTATTCACAATGGCTATTCGACCGGATTCGACAAGAAAAAGAGAATCTGGTTTATCGTTTTCATGAAATAACACATCTCCCCGTAGCAAGTTTCTTTTTTCTGAGGCTTTTACTATTGCTTCAAGTTCTTTTTCGGTTAATTTGCCAAAAAGCATTGATTCAACAAAAAGGGTGTGATCTATCATTTCACAGGTCATGCTAATACGTAGAAACTATTTAGACGAAGCAAGGAACTTGTTTAAATTTTATTTCAGCTATAAAGGGCCTGTATATGAAAACTTGGACGATTTTAGTAGCTGCAGGAGAAGGATTCCGGTTTGGGAGCAGGAAACAGCTAGCAGAGCTTGCAGGAATGCCAGTTTTACTTCATTCTACTATTTCTGCTTCTTCTGTATCTGATGGGATAGTCGTCGTAACTGCAGAGGAAGATATCGAAGTAGTGGAAAGTTATCTTAAAAGCATTAATCAAGTCCATGAAGTAGTAAAAGGGGGAGCAACTAGATCCGAGTCTGTTAGATGTGGACTGGAGAGGGTGCCGCATGATTGCGAGATGGTGATAGTGCATGATGGTGTGAGGCCTCTTGCTTCTCAAGAGCTATTTGAATCGGTTGTTGGAAAAATCAAAGATGGAGCGGAAGCCGTAGTGCCTGTAGTGTCGATAGCTGACTCATTGCGGTCTGTTAATGGCAAGCAGATAAATCGAGATGAAGTGGTTTCTGTTCAGACACCACAGGCATTCAAAGCACCTTTATTACGTGAAGCCTATTTAAGTGGCGAAGATGCTACTGACGATGCTTCACTAGTCGAATTAGTAGGTGGAACAATTGATTTTGTAGATGGAGATATAAGCAATTTAAAGATTACAGTTAGCTCAGATTTATTAATCGCTGAACAGTTTTTAATTGCCAGAAAATCCAATTAGATAGGATGGTTATGTCTACTTTTAGAATAGGACAAGGTTTTGATGTTCATCCTTTTTCCGAGGATCCTGACCGTCCTTTAATTATTGGAGGGGAAATCTTGCCTGGTCCAGGCTTAGACGGGCACAGTGATGCCGACCTGTTAACTCATGCAATAGCTGACGCATTATTAGGGGCTGCTGATCTGGGTGATATAGGTCAACGGTTCCCTGATACAGATCCCTCTTTTTCAAATGCGAATAGTGTGGAGTTGCTTAAAAATGTTATCGAACTGTTAGATGGAGAAGGCTGGGAGATATGCAATGTAGATTGCAATGTAATTTTAGAAGTTCCTAAATTGTCGCCATACAAAAATAGTATTCAAGACCGACTGTCGAAAATATTAAATGCTCCTGTCACAGTTAAAGGTCGAAGATCGGAAGGTTTGGGTTTCATAGGAAAAGGGGAAGGTGCTGCTTGTCTAGCAGTTGCTCTTATATCCAAATCATGAATAAGAAACGTAACTATAAAGGCAATTCAAGAAGCAATAAAGGTCAGAGGGGGACTACGCCCATACGGCATCACAGGTCTCAACAAAAAGTGTTATCAGGGGATCAAGTTGAAGGTCGACAAGCCGTACGAGAATTACTAATTGCAGGGACTCGTAAAACTCGCGAAGTTTTTTTAGCTGGAGATCTTGATGATGCCCCAATATTGGATGACATCATTGATTTAGCTGATGAGGCAAAAGTGCCAATAAAAGAAATCCCTCGAGGGCGTTTTGAATCAATGGCTAAGACGGAGTCTCCCCAAGGTGTTGTTGCCTTAGCGGCACCTTTGCCTAATTATGAAATAGAGGAATTGATTGAGTCAAAAGTAAGCGACCCAAAACCTTTTTTACTTGTTGTGGATGGAGTTACTGACCCTGGGAATTTAGGAGCTATTTTACGTTCGGCTGAATGCGCAGGTATTACAGGGGTGATACTTCCAAGACATCGTTCGGCCAGAGTAACTCCAGCTGTAGCTAAGACTGCGGCAGGAGCTATTGAGCATCTTAGAATTGCTACAGCAAGCGGTATACCAGCTGCGCTTGGACGTTTAAGAGAGTCAGGAATCTGGTTAGTAGGACTGGATGCAGGAGGCTCTACACCCCTTTATGATCTAAAAATTGCAGATCAGCCAATTGCATTGATTTTGGGTTCGGAAGGACGCGGTTTGTCAAGATTAACTAGAGAGCGTTGTGACGAATTGGTTCACATACCACTTCAAGGGGTTCTGTCTTCACTGAATGTATCTACAGCAGCAGCTATAGCTGCTTTTGAAGTATCGCGACACCGTTAACTTTTGAGCCCGAGATCGGATTCGAACCGATGACCTGCCGCTTACAAGGC
>CEUA01144777.1_pt1 | contig 15240 bp, 13 predicted proteins | sample 361541 | NCBI WGS metagenome assembly CEUA01 (sample SAMEA2623079, study PRJEB7988) | marine metagenome | isolation source: saline water (ENVO:00002010), including
AAAGTAAAAAAACATCTAAATGAAGTTATGGAAAATGATTATTATGCTTTCTCATTGGCATTAAAAGCTGCTGAATTAAAGGGATGTTCATTTTCAAACTATTCACTGGTATTAAGAAGTGTTGATGAATTTAAAAAGCATAGATTCAATAAAATTGAAACTTATTTATTTGATTTTTTTCAGCATATAGATATTTTGATTGATGAGAAAAAAATATCTTATAAAACAAGAAATAAGCTAGCTAATCAATTTTTCAGTGGAATTATTCTTATGTATCTTTGTAAATTAAAATTAAATAAATGTTCACTGCCATCTCTGAAGACTATTATCAGAAAACATAAAGGAGCTATAGGTTTGTACTACAAGGTATTGCCAATTTATTTTATGCATAGGTATTTAATAAAAATTATGATCGAATCTTTAAAAGCTATTAACTTGATAATCAGAAATAATAGAATTAAAAGATTTACAGATTTTTTATCAGCTAACTAATTATGAAAACTGAATTCACTATCACAATGATTGTAAAGCTCTTCTCCTTTCTTCTAGGGCTAACAATAGCTTATCAATTAAATGCTGGTAATGATGAAATCTCTAGATTAGTTTTTATAGTTGGATTCTCAAATTTGGCAAGAATGTTTGACGGATCTCTACCATATATACGTAGGATAGAATTTGCCTCAAAAAGAGATTTAATAACCTCACATCAATTAAATATAAATGTTCTTATATATGGTATTTCTTTCTTAATATGTGCTTCTTATCTTAATGACTTAGCTTTATCTGCTTTGACAGTTCTTTGTTCTTTGCTATACGCACAAATGTCATATTATTTTAATGTCCTAGCAAAAAGCTATTTTTTAAATTTGCCTCAAATAATAGGAATAGCATCTTGTCTATTTTTTAAATTTAATATTTTTGAAGATATTGCATATCAATTTTTAGTAGTGACTTTTATTTCTTCACTACTATGTTTTTTCTTTATTTCATTCATGAAGTTTTCAGAATTTAGTAAGCATAGTTTTTCAGAGACATACAGCTCAAATTACTTTTTTAATTTTCTTTCTGTTTTAGTTTTCATGATTTATGCGGAATTTGCTTCAGTAGTTCTTTATGGAAATATTTCTGAATCTGAATATATGGATACAAATAAAATTGTGAAAATTCAACAAGCAATGATCGGAGGTGTTTCAGCAATCACCGCTGTTTTGTGGAATAGGTACAATACTCAAATAAGTAAACTCGACAAATTAACTGTAAATAGTTTTTTTGTAATATCTGTTTATTTGATTACCTTATTATTTGCTACTCTAATGTTTTTTTCAAACAGCTTTATCAATGAATTTTTTGAAGAAAATATGATTTTGCTTATTTCATCAACTACATATATTATTTTCTCATCTTTTAATCTAATAATATCGCAGCAAATGTTTAGAAAGAGCTTAAGTAAAAGAGTCTTTTTGCTGTCAGTTTTTGAAGCATTAGTTATGATTGGTATTTTTATTCTGTGGGAAGATATCGTTTATTATTTTATCCTTATTGCAATTCTGCATCTTTTAAAATTCATTTTATCAAAAATTATGTTCAGAAGATTTGCATAATTGAATCATATATAATCAGAGCATGAATCAAAAAGAATTAGGAAATATATCAAACAATTTAAAAAGTTTGATTTTAGAAAGCAAAGAAAAAAAATGCTACTTCAAAGAGCCATTCCAACATATTGTGCTAGATAATATATTTCCTGAAGATTTTGCAACAAACATAATGAATTCTTTTCCATCTCTTGAAGAAAATTGTTGGGATCATTCAAAAGATGAAGGTATAGAGGTTAAGTCTAGAACTACATGGCAATCAGAGTTTGATATACCAGATATAATTATTGATGCAGTCAGAATATTTAATTCTGCTCAAATACTTGAATCAATTGGAAGTATTTTTGAAATTCCAAAACTAATGCCTGATCCATATTTTAGTGGGGGTGGTTTAAATGTTTCCGAAAAGGGGGGACACTTAGATATTCATGTTGATGGTAATTATCATGATGCTAGCGGAATGAATAGAAGAGTCAATTTACTATTTTATTTGAATCCAAATTGGGAAAAGTCATGGGGCGGAGAACTTGGTATGTATAGTGATAATGGTAATGATTTGGTAAAGGCAGTTGAGCCTTTATTTAATAGATGTGTAGTATTCGATACTCATGATAAAAGTTTTCATGGCCTGCCAAATAAAATTAATTTTCCAAAACTAGAGCCAAGAAAATCAATTATTCTCTATTACTACACAGTTGCACCAAGACCAGAATCACAAATATCTGTTAGTGAACCACATAGTGCATTGTGGAAGAAAAAAGGTTTTACAGATAAAAAAGGAAAAAAGGGAAGAAGTTTCTCATAAATTTTTCAGAAAATAAATGCAAAAAAACAGAGCATACTTAATTATTTCTGAACTAGATGAATATGATGGTGGAACAATTTATGCCAAGAAAAATCTTGATCATTTTTTTCCAGGATATGAAGTCTATCAGATTAAAAAAAAGAATGGCATTCTTGGAATCTTAAATAGAATCTATTTCAGTCGCTTCTTTAATTTATTTTTCCGAATACCATTAATGGTATTCGTCAAAATAGCTTTCATAAAAATTCTTGCGCCTTTAAATGTAGAAAATTTCAAAAATAAAAAATCTAATTCGTCATTAAATTATGTTATTGCATTCACAGAAGACCTTTTGTCTATAGAAATTGCAGAAAGAATTTCTAAAGAAACTCATACTAAGTTCCATCTCATAACAATGGATTTTCCTTGGACATTTAAAAATTCCTCAATAAATAATTCTGTAATAAAAAAAATATTTGAGTCAAAGCTTAAAGAAATTAAAAGTGCTGAGTTTGTAAGCAATCAAATGGAAAATATTGCGAGAAAAAAAGGTTTTGATGGTACATCTCTAGTTTCTTTTTCAGCTATGGATTTGCTTGTAGATATTAATGTAACTAAAAAGAATAAATTTAATATAAATAACTTTGTCTATACAGGCACACCAAGATTTAAGAAAGAGCTAAAGCTGTTTTATGATTTATTCAATAAGGAAAATCAACAAAATGAATTTAAAATTCATGTTTATTCAGGATATAAGTTTTATGAGAATATTTTTTCTCACCATGAATTTGTGAAGGATCAAAAAGAATTGATTGAAACAATATCTGAGCATGATATGGGCTTAATACCTATGTCTTTTAATGATGAGGATATGGAATTAGTATCAACTTCTTTTCCAGGAAAATTTTCAACCTATATTGCAGCCGGGTTGCCTATTCTTGCAATTGCACCAGAGTATGCCGCAATTTCAAAAGTAATCAAAAAATATGGTGTTGGTGAAGTTCTTGATCTGAACAATCCTGAGAAAATAAATAAAATCTTAGAGGAAATAAATTTAATAGATTATTCCAAAAATATTTATTCCTTTAGAAAAGAAATATTCAAAAGTTATGATGACTTTAAAAAGACCATAAATTGCGATAAAAATATTCAATGAATAATACAGCAGTAATAATTTTTGCATTTTGTAGAGAAAAAAGTTTACAAAGCTTGCTTAAATCAATTCAAGATAATGATAAATTTATGCAGTATCCATATTATTTTTTTATTGATGGCCCACGCGACAAAAGTGATGAAGAAAAAATAGCAAAAGTATCTAAAATCGTAGAAGATTTTTCAGTTCCTAAAAAAACTATTATTAAATCAAAAAAAAATCAGGGTTTAGCAAATTCTATAATCTTAGGAGTAAATGAAGTTTCAAGATCATATGAGCAATTCATAGTTCTAGAAGATGATCTAATGCTTGATAAAAATTTTTTAGATTTTATGAAAGGTAGTTTAGAACATTTTAAGTCAGATAAAAAAGTAGTAAATATCTCGGGTTTTTCAAACCTTATACTAAATGAGACAAATAATGAAAATTATTACTTATCGAAACGTTCAACATCATGGGGATGGGCTTCATGGTCTTCAAAATGGAGTTTAGTGAATTTTGATAATTATAAGAATGCAAGTTTAAAAGATTACATTTTATTGTTTTTAATCTCACCAGATTTACCTTTTATGTTAAGAAATCAGTTTCAAAATAAAATAAATTCATGGGCAATAAGATTAGTTTTGCACCAAGCACAGAATAAATTATTTTCTGTTACCCCAATAAACTCTTATGTCTTAAATCAAGGTGATGATAATTTTGCAACAAATGTAGACTTTATTTTTCAAAGAAAGAAAAGGTTAACAAATAAATTATCTAAATTTAAAAAACTTAGTATGCCTCAACCAATAGTAGGGCTATATAAGTGGTTCTTCGATTTATACCTATATTTAAGAAGGCTAGTATTGAGGTTAATAGCGAAATAAATAATTTTTTTTATTAAGATATATAAATGTTAAATGAATTTCAGGATGAAATTAGAATGAAAGATTTTTTTAAAGATTTTAGAAGGCGGTGGAAGTTGCCTTCAATAATAATATTATTGTTTTTATTTCTAGGAGTAGCATATCAATTTACTAAGCATGATAGTTATACATCTTCTGCAAAGTTAAAAATAGAAAAAGATGATGACTCTTCTATTCTAGGCAATCTGAATTCATCACTAGGCGCATTAGGTCAACTTACAGGTGGATTAGGTGGCTCAGGATCACAAGAAAATTATGTTGTTGAGCTTATAGGATCAAGAGTTCTACTTGAATCAATTCTAACAAAAAATGATTTATTGCCTGAGCTTGTATCAGCAAAAGGCTTTAATGAGACAACTGAAGAAATTATTTTTAATAAATACTTTGATTCAGAAAAAAAAGAATGGTCTTTTAATTCAAAAAAAGATGAAGATGAAACATTGCTTTTCGAGAAGATTTATATTGAGAAATATTTAGAGAATATTTTTGTAAGACTTAATAGACAAACTAATTTTGTTGAAGTCTCTTTCAGTCATCCATCGCCTATTTTTGCTCAGCAATTTTTAAATTTACTACTTTCAGAGCTTGATGATCTGGCCAGAAATGATGCTTTAGAAGATGCTGAAAAATCAGTTATGTATCTTGAGGAAAGGCTAAATGAAGCTACACAATCAGATTTAAGATCATCAATATCATCATTAATAGAAGCTCAATTGAAAATAATAATGTATGCAACTACGAAAGAAGCATATTTAATTAAGTATATTGATAAACCAAATCTTCCATATGAAGCTAGTTCTCCAAATAGAATTTTAATAATTTTAGTAAGCTTAATTATCGGATTTATTGCTGCTTCAATGGCGGTACTTATCCGAACTAAGTTCTTTGATGACAGAACATAAAGCACTTTTTGCAACCTCTTTTTTAGCTATTCTTATTTTCTCATTAGGTAGTGCAAGTGTTTTTTTTCTTACAGAAATATGGTCCATTAAAGAAGTAAACTGGCAATTATCTAATTCAATTTTTTTAATTTATATATTTTGCTTATTAGGAGTGTATATGCTCTTGTATTTAATTTTAAACAAAGTCAGATTTAATCATAGTTTTTTTGATGACAAGGAATTCTTTGGTCCAACATCAACGACTTTAAGCATCTCATTATTTTTTGCATCGCTATTTGCACTTTTTATAGGGTATTACAGTCAAGTTTATTTCCCATTTTCAAATTTTTTCTTAATGGGCATCTTTTTAGCCCCTGTAATATTTTTAGCTAAAGGTAAAAATAAGATTGCTATCATATTGATTGCATTAAGCATGATGCTTTTTTTCTTTTCTGGAAATAGAGCAAATATTTTCTTCATCTTCTTAGTATTTTTCTTATGTTCAAGCTTTTCATTTGTTCGAATAGGGATAGTAGGAATCATAGCTTTATTATTAATGCTCTTTCTATCTTTTTTAAGATCAGAAGAAATTGGCGATGAAGCATTATTATTTGAAATCTTTATAACTGCCTTTGGTTCAGAATGGAGAGATGGGATTCTGGCTAATGATATGTTCTCCCAAATTGAAATAATCAATGCACGCAACTTTTTTATAAAAAACTTTATTACATTTCTTCCTGGTTGGAGCTTTATAATAAGTTCTGAAGTCGCTTATCAATCACAATTGCAGACATATCTTGTTGATAATTTAGGGCTTGCAAGTCTTGACTATACAGGTGTAAGAGTTGGGCTTATATGGGAATCATTTATTCTTTTTGGCTATAAAGGCGTATTTATTTTAGGTTTTGTATCAGGCGCTTTAATATTCTTGGCGCAAAAATTAATAAATAATGGATCTTTATTTATTGGTTCAATTATTACGATTGCAGTAATTTATTCTCTAGTGGGTTTTCCACTATATATTGTTTCAAATTTTGGCCAATTGATTTTTTTCTACCTTCTGTTTAAAGTTTTTATAGTCTTCTTAATTAAATCAACATAAAATTATGTATGAAAATAGCCATTAGATTGCAATGAAATTTAAAAATAAAACAATTTTAATAACTGGAGGTACTGGATCTTTTGGTTCAACAGTGCTGAGAAGGTTCAATGATACAGATATTGGCGAGATAAGAATTTTAAGTAGAGATGAGAAAAAACAAGATGATCTTAGAAGGAAATATCCTGATACGAAAATTAAATTTTATTTAGGAGATGTAAGGGATAGAGATTCTATTAAATCTGCGTTTGAGGAAGTAAATTATATCTTTCATGCAGCAGCATTAAAGCAAGTTCCTTCATGTGAGTTCTTTCCTCTTGAAGCTGTAAAAACTAATGTTATAGGTACAGATAATGTTCTTCAATGCGCAATAGATAATTCAGTTGAAAAAGTTGTTTGCTTAAGTACAGATAAAGCTGTTTATCCAATTAATGCTATGGGTACATCAAAAGCTATGATGGAAAAAATTATAGTTGCCAAATCAAGAAATTCAAAAAATACAAAAATTTGTTTAACTAGATATGGAAATGTAATGGCTTCGAGAGGTTCAGTTATACCTTTATTTGTTGAGCAAATTAAAAATAAAGGAGAAGTAACAGTAACAGATCCAAGTATGACAAGGTTTATGATGAGTCTTGATGACGCATTTAAATTAGTTTTATTTGCCTTTGAAAATGGTAATAATGGCGATATTTTTGTTCAAAAATCACCTGCTTCTACGATTGAAACTCTATCAAAAGCACTATTTGAGATTCTTGGTAAAGAAGAGAAGATAAAAGAAATTGGAATAAGGCATGGTGAAAAGAATCATGAAGTATTGCTTTCAAGAGAAGAGAGATTTGTATCAGAAGATATGGGCGATTATTTCAGAGTCCCGCCAGACACTAGAACATTAAATTATGAACAATACTTTAGCAAAGGAAGAGATCTAAAATCTATAGAAGAATACAGTTCAGAGAATACTGATAGGTTGTCAGCGGATCAACTCAAAGAGATATTATCTAATCTTCCTGAACTTCAAGGCCATATTTAATGAAATTTCTGATTCTAGGGTCAAGAGGCATGCTTGGCTCAATGGCCAAGAGTTTTTTTGAAAAAAAGCATGAAGTTATAGTTTTTGATCAGCGATTCTCTCAAAGTACATTTAACAGTTATCTGCATTACATAAAAGAATTAGATTTTGATGTTCTATTAAATTGCATAGGAAGAATTCCTCAAAAATCATTAAATTATGATGAACTCTACCTTTCCAACACACTTCTGCCAAAACATTTAGCAGAAATAGAGAAAGATTTTTTGCTTGTGCATCCATCAACAGATTGCGTTTTCTCAGGTTTAGACAGAAAAGATCCATATAGATTTGACGAGCCACATGACTTTAAAGATGATTATGGATTTACTAAATCTGCAGCAGAAAGTTTTGTACTAAAAAGGTCTGATTCTCTAGTAATAAGAACATCTATAATAGGAACAACTCCACAAAAAAATAGCAAAGGATTACTTGATTGGTATCTTAATCAAGACGATCATGCTTCACTCAAAGGCTATACAAACCATCATTGGAATGGCATCACTACACTTGAATGGTGCAAATTTCTTACAAAGCTAATTGAAGAAAAGTATTTTTTAGAAAATAATTTAATGCAGGTATCTTCACCCCATTCTATTAGTAAGTATGAACTTTTACTCAAATTTAAAAAAATATTTGAAAAAAACTCTGATATTGAAAAATTTGAAACAGAAAAAAGCATAAATAGAACCTTGAAAGGTCAAATTGAACTAAAATCAATAGATAAACAATTAGTAGACCTCAGAGATTTTGAGGTGTAGAAATATGAAAGTATTAACAATATTAGGAACAAGGCCTGAAATAATTAGATTATCAGCGACAATAAGAAAACTTGACTCTTATTTTGATCATACTTTAATTCATACTGATCAAAATTATGATTATGAGTTAAACCAACTATTCTTTGATGATCTGGGTTTAAGAAAGCCTGATATTTTTTTAAACTCAAAATCAAAAAATCCAATTGAAACGATATCAAAAATATTAAATCAGATTGATAGGGTTCTAGAAAAATATAAACCAGATGCAGTCGTTGTATTGGGAGACACTAATAGCGCTATTTCAGTTTATGCAGCAAAAAGAAAAAAAATACCAATATTCCATATTGAAGCAGGTAATCGTTGCTTTAATCAAAATGTCCCAGAGGAGATAAATAGGAAGATTGTTGATCATATATCTGATGTGAATATCACTTACAGTACATTTGCAAGAGAAAATCTTTTAAGAGAGGGCCTAGATCCAGAAATGAGTATATTTTTAGGAAGTCCAATGATGGAGGTAATAAGTGATTCTAAGCCTTTGTATAAAAAGTCAAAAATTCTAAATACCTTAGGCCTCAAAAAGGAAAATTACATTTTATTTAGCACTCATAGAGAAGAAAATGTTGATTCTACAAAAAAGTTTAAAGAAATCATAAAGACTATTAAGGCTTTAAAAGATAAATTTAATAAAAAAATTGTAATGGGGGTTCATCCTAGAATAAAAAAGAAAATTGAGGCAGAAAATTTTGATAAGAATTTTATTATGTGTCCACCTTTTGCATATTCTGATTATTTGAAACTACAATCTAATGCATTTTGTGTTGTTTCTGATAGCGGCACTATTACAGAAGAATCTTCAATAATGGGCTTCCCAGCGGTAAATTTTAGAGAGCAAAATGAAAGACAGGAAGGTTATACAGAAGGCGCAATAATAATGTCAGGCATTGAAGTAAAAGATGTAATCCAATCAGTAAAGTTAGCTATACAAACCTCAAAACAAAAAAATAGAAACATCGTAGAAGGTTATAATGTTGAAAACTTTTCTGATAAATTTATAAAATTAATTATTTCTATGATTAATCAAGTTAAAAGAAAAGTTTGGAAAAAATATTAATGCTTAATTTTGTTTCCAAAAATGATCTTGAAGAAAGATATTTGGATAAAAAAATATTTTCTGCTTTATGCTCAATTTTTTTCTCTGACACTGTTTACAATTTTTCAGAAGAAATTTTAAAAAAAGATTTCATATTTTGGCCGGATGGAGTCTCTTCAAAATTGGTAAATCCAAATTTAAAAATTGAACCAGGCAGATATATGCTTACTGAATTAATTAGAATTTGCAAAAAAAATAACAAAAAAATAACTTTTGCAGGAACTAAAATCAATCTTGCGGACCCAATTTTTGATCAGCTTAAGTATAATTTTATTGATTTGCCTTTCGACAGTGGTGATAATCTTTCAGCCTTGATCTTAAAAGAACAAATTGATGATGTTTTAGTATTGTGTGTAAGTTCTCCAAAACAAGAACTTATTGCCGCTAATATTTTTAAAAAAACTAAAGTTCCTATTTTTTGTTTCGGTGCAGCTATATTTATGCTTACAGGCAAAGAAATTATTGTTCCAAAAATACTAGAAAAATTAAGACTAGAAGGTATTTGGAGAATTTTTACAGGAGATACTTTAAGAAGACTAGGTTTTTTTAGGAGATTTCCAAAAGGATATGGTATTTTTTCAAAATTTTCTAAATAAATAATAATTTCTTTAATTTTAATATAAAAATCATTTAAAGATATTATTATTTTTTATAAGTATAATACGTGATATGCCAAAAACCGCTCTAATTACTGGTATAACTGGTCAAGATGGTTCGTACCTTGCTGAACTTTTATTAGATAAGGGTTATGTTGTTCATGGAATAAAAAGAAGAAGCTCATCTTTCAATACGGAAAGAATTGACCACATATATCAAGATTATCATGAGTCTGACAAGAATTTCCATTTGCATTATGGAGACCTATCAGACTCTTTATCAATATTTTCATTAATCCAAAAAATTAAGCCTGATGAAGTCTATAATCTTGGAGCTCAATCGCATGTTGGAGTTTCTTTTGAAAACCCGGAATATACAGGAAATATTGTGGCGCTTGGTGCGTTAAGGGTTCTCGAATCAATCAGACATTGTGGATTGTCTTCAAAAACAAAATTTTATCAAGCTTCATCTTCTGAATTATATGGAAAAGTCAGACAAGTTCCCCAAACTGAAAAAACGCCATTCTATCCACGTTCGCCTTATGGAGTAGCTAAACTTTATGCATACTGGATAACTGTTAACTATAGAGAATCTTATGGCATGTATGCATGTAATGGAATTCTCTTTAATCATGAGTCACCAAGAAGAGGGGAAACTTTTGTAACTAAAAAAATTACTAGAGGTCTTGCCAGAATTGCACACGGTATTGAAAAGTGTTTGTATCTTGGAAACCTAGACGCTTTACGAGACTGGGGTCATGCAAAAGATTATGTAGAGATGCAATGGTTAATGTTGCAACAAAAAGAACCAAGAGATTATGTAATCTCCTCTGGTGTTGAGTGCAGTGTAAGAGATTTTGTCAAGATTTCCTGCAAAAAAATGGGAATTGAGATTGCATTTAAAAATAAAGGTTTAGACGAAGTGGGATATATAAAATCATTATCCAGATTTGCCGATACACTTAAGGTAGGACAAGAAATTATTAGGGTTAGTGAAAAATATTTCAGACCTGCAGAAGTAGATAAGCTATTAGGCGACTCTAATCTTGCAAAAGAAAAGCTTAAATGGTCTCCAAAAATATCATTAGATGAACTTTGTGAGGAAATGATAAATTATGATCTCGAGAAAGAGATGATAGTTAAAAGATGAATATATTTCTAGCAGGCCATAATGGTATGGTGGGATCTTCCATTCTTAGACTCCTTAAAGAAGATAAAAATTTAAACATTTTTACTGAATCTAGAGATTGTCTTGACCTAAAAAAATCAGACAAAGTTTATGAATATCTAAAAGACAATTCAATTAATCATATATATCTTGCAGCTGCAAAAGTTGGTGGAATTAAAGCAAATCATGAACACCCAGTAGATTTTCTTTATGAAAATCTATCAATACAAAATTCGGTAATTTCCTCGGCATATAAAGCTAAAACAGAAAAACTATTATTTCTTGGATCTTCTTGTATTTATCCAAAATTTTCTGATCAACCAATTGAAGAAAGCGCATTGCTTAGCGGTTATCTTGAAGAAACAAACGAACCATATGCTATAGCAAAAATTGCAGGAATAAAGCTTTGCCAAGCTTATAATAGGCAATTTAAAACTGATTTCAGGTGTCTTATGCCAACAAACTTATATGGGCCAAATGATAATTTTGATTTATCATCTTCTCACGTTTTACCTGCATTAATTAAGAAAATACATGATGCAAAAGTCAGTTCAAATAATGTTGTAGAAATCTGGGGTTCAGGAGAAGCTAGAAGAGAGTTTTTGCATGTCGATGATTTAGCAAATGCTTCTATTTATTTTCTGAATCTTAGCAAAGATAAATTTTTTACTAATAACTCCTTAGGTTATATAAATATCGGAACTGGAGATGACATTAGAATTATTGATCTTGCTAAAGAAATTGCTGATATTATTGGGTTTCATGGAGAATTTAAATTGAATAAAAATTTGCCAGATGGCACACCACGTAAATTATTAGACATATCGCTTGCTCGTAACCTTGGGTGGAAGCCTAAAATTCAATTAAGAGATGGAATTGATAAAACATATAGTTGGTTTAAGGCAAATTTAGAATCATGAAGATTTCTATTTTTGGTGCAGGTTATGTAGGCTTATCACTTGCAGCTCTATTCATGGATTCACATGAAGTTAGCATTATTGAAAGTGATGCCGATAAAATTAATAAACTCAAAAAACGTATAAGTCCAATAGAAGACTTAAGCATCCAAAAAAAATTAAAAAATAGTAAAAGCAAACTTCACATTTTCTCATCAATGCCCGAAAAATATGATAGCGATTTAACAATATTGTGTCTTCCTACCAATTATGATTCAAAAGCAAATTTCTTTGATACAAGTATTATCGAAAATGTCATTAGTGAGCTATTTCAAAATAAAGAGAATAATTCTCCAATTTTAATTAAATCTACAGTTCCTGTAGGATTTACAGATAATTTAAATAAATCTTTAAAAACAAATAGAATTTATTTTTCTCCAGAGTTTCTTAGAGAAGGAAATTCTCTTGAAGACAACCTTTTCCCTTCAAGAATAATAGTTGGAGGCAGTGATAATAATTCAAAAATGATTGGCAATCTTTTTCTTGATGCTGCAAAGAATAAGCCTGATCTAATGTACATGGGCAATATAGAAGCAGAGTCTGTAAAATTATTTTCAAACACTTATTTGGCTCTTAGAGTCGCTTTCTTCAATGAATTAGATAGTTATTGCATGAAAAAAGATATTGACGCAGCTTCTGTTGTAAAAGGGGTTAGTAGTGACACAAGAATTGGTAATTTTTACAATAACCCTTCTTTTGGTTATGGAGGATATTGTCTGCCAAAAGATACAAAGCAGTTATTAGTAAACTATGATAGTGTTCCACAAAACCTGATCAAGGCTATTGTCGAGTCAAATTCTACTAGAAAGGACGTTATCGCTGAATATATTGGCAAAAAGGCTAATAAAACTATTGGTATTTTTAGAATGGTGATGAAAGAGGGATCTGATAATATTAGGGATTCATCTATTCAAGGAGTAATTAAAAGGTTGAATGCAAAAGGCAGTCGTATGTTAATTTATGAGCCTCTGCTTGATATAAATGAAGGTTTTTTTGGAATTGAGGTAACTCATGACCTAGAACATCTTAAACAACAATCATCAATTATAATTTCAAACAGAATGAGTAAACAGCTTATGGATGTTAAAGAAAAGGTATTCACAAGAAGTATATTTGATATAGATTAGTTATAATAATTGGCTTAAATATGAACAAGAAAATTTACTTAATCCTCTTAACTGTACTGTCAAGTATGGTTTTAGGACAAGCTACGGAAGAAAATATAGAATTATTTAATTCATTACCAGAAGAGATAAGAGATCAGATTCTTGAAGAAAGAGGTCTAGCAGATAAGCCAAGTATTGAAATTGAAGATAGCTTAAAGAGAAATGAGTCAACTGAAGTTCTAAAAGATGGAATTGATACAGAAGAGACCAAAAAATTTGGCCTTGATTTTTTTGATTTTGAAGTAACAACAACAGCACCCTTATTAGATATACCTCTACCAGCTGATTATTATTTATCAGTTAATGATGAGCTAGAAATTCTATTAATTGGAAATGAAAACAAAATTTATAATGTTCGAATTGATTTAAGTGGTAATGTTCTCATCCCAGAAGTTGGATCTGTTTCTCTTAATGGTTTGACACTTAGTAGCGCCAATAAAAAAATACAGGAAGTTATATCTCAAACTTTTATCGGAACGAAAATTTCACTAAGTGTTAGCAAACCATCAGCAAGGAAGATTTCTATAGTTGGTGCGGTAAACAATCCAGGGACTTATATTGTTAATCCATTCATTTCTTTAAGTGAATCAATAAAGTATGCTTCAGGACTAAAAGAAAACGCTAGCATTAGAACAATAGCCATAAAAGATTATCTTGGCAATTTTAAAGAATATGATTTATACAATCTCTTAGTTTTTGGGGATAGAACATCGGATGCAAATCTTAAACATGGTGATACAGTCGTCGTTAAGGCAACATCTAATTTTGTTGAAGTAAATGGTGGTGTACATAGACCAATGATCTATGAATATAAGGAGAGTGATTCTTATCAAGATTTAATAAATTTTGCTTTAGGCCTAAGTAAAGAAGGAGTAGAAGAAAATATAAGCTCAATCAGAATTAGTGAGAATAGATCTTCTTCCTCAAGAATAAATTTATCTGACAGAGTTGGAAATTATTTCTTAGAAGAAATTTTTGTTGGCACATCTGTAATCTCAGAAGATAAAGGTGTATTTGTTGATGGTAATGGAGTCACAAATGGATACTTTTCAGTTAAAGGTTCGAATTTCATAGAGTTTTTAAATCAATTAAATTTTTCTGAGAATATATATCCTTTCTATGCAATATATGAGCAAAAATTAAACTCTGGTTTAACTAGAGAAAGAACAGCATTTTCAATTGCTGATCCAGAAACATATAAAAATTTTAATCTAACTAATAATTCTAGAGTTTTCTTCTATGATAGGGAGTATATTAGTCTTATCAATGAGGGTGCTGAAAGTGATGCAACTGAAATTCTTGATCTTGGAATAGTTTCAGACTATGTCCAGGTATTTTTTCAAGATGAAAGTATAGCAATTCCATTGAAAGGCAAAATAATTCCGAGCCAAATTTTCTCTTTTTTTAACAAAAACTATAATATCAATTTTAAAAATGTCGCTGTGATAACAGATACAGAAAGTTATGCAGACGCTTATAATAAAGTCGTTGATTCAAATAATTTAGTAGCTGTTTCGTTTCCTTCAGAAAAACAAAATCTAATAGAAGTCACTATAGAGGGAGAAGTGAAAAATCCAGGAATATATACTGTCTCAAGCTCAACGTCTTTGTATGATTTATATGTTTTGGTTGGTGGTCTTCATGATAATGCATTTGAGGCAGGAATCTCATTATTCAGAGAAGATGTTAAAGAGAAACAAGCTAAGGCAATAAGAGAAGCAAAATCAGTATTAACTGACGCTATGATTCAAAAAACAAGCAGCATGACTGAAAGAGGAACAGTTGATATAGAAGCAATGCTACGTCTTGCAGATTTGGTTGAGCCAACTGGAAGAATAGCTGGTAAATTTTATGAAAATTCTGAATCATCAAAAAGTTTTCTTTTAAAAGATGGTGATTTAATTTTTGTGCCATCAATATCAAATGAAGTTGTCGTCCAAGGAGAGGTTTTGAA
>CEUA01013447.1_pt1 | contig 15237 bp, 6 predicted proteins | sample 361541 | NCBI WGS metagenome assembly CEUA01 (sample SAMEA2623079, study PRJEB7988) | marine metagenome | isolation source: saline water (ENVO:00002010), including
TTCATTTATTCTTTGATAGAGAATAAATATAACCATTATTAGAAAAAATATAAAAGTCATTTTTCATTTCAATTATTCTTCTTGACTCTAAAGATATTGGTAAAGACAAGGTTTCAGAGAGATCAAATTCCAAAGAATTTACATTAAAATTAGTAAGTAAACCTCCAGGGTTTGCAGAAGCACTTCCTAATTCTGTGAGGTAATGATTATAATTGCCAACATATATAAGACTTAAAGGTTTATGATTAATAATTGAAAAGTCTTCAATGGTACTTAATTGAACTTCTTGAGGTAAAGATTTTGATATAAATTTTCCTTTTTGATTTATAAAAATTGAAGAATTTAAATTATATAAATATTTAGTTTCTAAAATTTCATTATCATTTTTTCCAGTTAAACTTTTTAAATCTTTAACATTAGAAAAGTTGATATAATTCGGAAATTTCTTTTTCAACAAAGGAATTTGTTTATCTAATTTATCTTTGGATGAAAAAGGAACATATTTTCCAAAAAAGTCATAAAAAATTATAGGATCTAATTGTTTATTTCCATCAAAATCATCTAAAAATAATTTTACAGGCTTTTCTATAGTAGGCTTCCATTTCAAGTTAGTGCCAGCATTTCCAGCAATAAAATCTAGACTTCCATCTAGATTAAAATCTTTAACTAAAAGAGTATTCCATAGGCCATTTGTTTTAGAAAGACCATACTCATTAGTTTTATCTACAAATTTTAAGTCCCCAGTGTTAATTAGGATTCTTATAGGCATCCAATCACCGACCATTATTAAATCATCCTTTCCATCATTATTGAAATCGGCCCATTGACTATCTGTAATCATTCCATACCTTTCTTTAGCAATAATTTTAAATGAATTATTTTTAGTATTTAACAAAATAAAACTATAAGGACTTAACCCATAAGATCCTGGGATGGATCGACTTCCAACAAACAAATCATCATAACCATCTTTATTAATATCACTTACTGAAACACTAGATCCATTTGTAGATGGTAAGGGAATATCTAATCTTGTAAATTCACCATTACCATCATTAATATATATTCTATCATACATAAACTTGTCCATTTCTTTATAATGGGCTCCACCACTTACCACATAAAGATCAAGGTCTCCATCATTATCAATATCTAAAGTTTGAGCATCTACATCTTCATAAAGTTTATCTTTTTCAAAAGCTTGAATTCTAGGGGTAGACATGCTCCCATTTTTAGAACCAAATAGAATTCTAGAAATATGAGATTGTCCTCCACCTAAAAAAATATCATTAAAACCATCTTTGTTAAAATCAGCTTTTAAAACTGCTGGACCTTCATGAGAGAGTTTTTCAGGAATAAGTCTTTCTCTTTCGTAATCATAAAAAATGTCTTCATTATGTTTTATAGGGATTATTTTTAATTCAAAATTTGAATTTTTTTTGATTTCCACATATTTTTTTGATAAATATTCCTCTCTTTGAATTTCAATTTCTTTGTTTATTTCTATATTTTCTTCCTTTTGGATAAAGCCATCAGGCCATCTTATTTTTATGGAGTCTATTTTTTTCAAATCTCCAAGTCCAAAAAAAATGTAATGACTTGAAGAAGATTGAAAACCTCTTGTAATTATATTTTCCTTTACAAAATTTTTGCCTTCAGAATAAACATTTAATCTAGAACCTCTAACTATTTTATTAGTATTATTTCCTTTTAATTTTATGGATAAGAAGTTTGAAGGGGAACTTACATTTTCAAGAATTTCAGAATTTGAATTCAAATTATTTACTACAATATCAAGATCTCCATCTTTATCAAAATCACTATATGCAGCTCCATTGCTATATGAAGGTTTACCTATGAAAGAATTTTCTATAGATTCAAATTTTAAATTTCCTTTATTTCTGAATAAAATGTTTTTTATCTCTAGAGTAGGCATTTTATCAATTAATTTTTTCTTAATTATATCCTGTCTATAATTATTATATTTAGTAAAATCAACATTACTAAGATATTTGATATAGTCTAAATCGTTTGGTCTTTTGAATATACCGTTAGATATAAAAATATCGTTGAAACCATCTGAATCAAAATCTTGTAATAGAACGCCCCAGCTCCAATCTGTGGCATGAGTTTTATTTTGAACTGCAATTTCAGAATAGGTTCCATCTCCACGATTTAATTGAAAGTGATTTCTAGAAAATTGAGGTTCAAAGCCAAATTCTTTTTTTATTCTTGAAATTTTATCTTCATCTTCTCCTCCTGACTTTAGAAAAATTTTAGAATCATAAGGCATCATGTCCGTAGTAAAAATGTCTAAATGACCATCAGAATTTAAATCTGCAACATCAATACCCATTGTAAAATGTGACATATGACTCAGTGATTTTTTTACTGACTCAGTAAATGTTTTATCCTTATTATTTATATATATATAATCATTTTCGTGAAAATCATTTCCAATATAAAGATCCATCCATCCATCATTATTTATATCAGTTGCTGTAATTGCTAGGCCATATCCAAGAGGACTATCATATATTTTTGATTGTTTTGTAACATCAACAAATTTAGCTTCATTCTCATTTATTTTATTTTCATAAAATTTATCTCCTGATAACTTATCAGATTCAAGCCTTTTTTTAGATGTCCCATAACTTCTAACAGTATGAATTGCATGATTCATTAAATACATGTCTAAATCCCCATCCTGATCATAATCAAAAAAAGTAGCTTGAGTGGAAAATCCTGAAAAATCTAACCCGAACTCAGAAGATTTCTCAGTAAAAGTTAAATCCCCGTTATTAATATATAATAAGTTGTGAGATTCACTTGGGCTTATCGGACCTACTTTGGTTACATAAATATCTAATAAGCCATCTCCATTAATATCTTCAAAATTAACACCATTTGACCAGCTATTATCTTCTATCAAACCAGCATTAGAAGATATATCTTCAAATTTCATATCTCCCAAATTAAGATATAATTTATCTGAAACTAAGTTTCCTGAAAAGAATATGTCTTCTAAACCATCATTATTTATATCTCCAACAGCAACACCACCACCATTATAATAATATAAATATTCAATTATATTAAGACTAGTTTTATAGCTTAAAGAATTATTAAATTTTATACCTGTATTACTTGCCTTTAGAGATCTAAACTGAATAGGGTTATTAAACTGATTTTCCTCACCATCACAACCAAAATGAAAAATCATTAAAAAAATGAATATATAAACTAATTTTTTCATTTTGTATTAAAATTAAAAAAAGATAAAGAATCATTATTTCTTGCAACCAAAACTTGATTTTCTATAACCATTATATCTCTTATTTCTCCTTTTACAAAAAACCCTCTTCCATCACTATAATGTTTAAATTTTTCGTTTCCTTGATTTTCTAAATAGATTCCATAAGAAGCATCATAAATTCCAACTTCAGGTTTTACATTAAACAAATTCCCCCCCATTAAAATATCCTTGTCTCCGTCATTATCAAAATCATGAGTGTTAATTGAATAGATAGGACTAAATTGAACTTCATTAGGGAGTTTAATTTTTTTAAAATTAAAATCCCCTTCATTTATAAATATAGAAGTTTCAAGATTATTAGCTTCGAAAACAAGAGCCTCTTTTAATTGGCTTTTAGAAAATATTTTTTTTATGTCCGCATCTTTAAATGATTCATAGTCTGGAAATTTTTTCTTTAAACTTTTAATTTGATCTATTAAATCATGTCTTAAAGCATATGGAAAATCTTTACCCTCTTCTGAGGTGAAACATATTACACCCTCTCCAAAACCATTTTTATCAAAGTCATTAAAATAAAGTTTTAAGGGTTTAATTTTACTTGCTCTAAATCTAGAATTTAAACCATGATTTCCAGCAAGGATATCTAATTTTCCATCATTGTTTAAATCTTCTAGATGTATTGAGTTCCACCAACCTTTTTCTTCAGCTAATGAATTCATTATGGGAACAAAATTATTGTTTACATTTTTAAAAACTCTTATACCCATATACTCACCGACAATTATTAGATCTAATTTATTGTCTGAGTCTAAATCTGTAAAAACAGCATCGGTTATCATTCCAAGATCTTTTAGATCAGGAGCGAAAATTTCTGTTTCATTAGAGAAATTTCCTTCACCATCATTAATTAAAATAAATCCTGATCCAGGAAGACCGTAATTTCCTATTTTGACTCTTTCACCTACAAATAGATCTATATCTCCATCATTATCTATATCTCCAGAAGTAACAACTCCTGTGCTTATTCTATTATCAATATCTGGTAATTTTTGATTTGAATCTGAAAAATTACCTTGTCCATCATTTATTAAAAGTCTATCAAACAAAAGATCAGAGAAAATAGATAATTCTACACCTCCACTAGCTAAATAAATATCTAGATCTCCATCATTGTCTGCATCAAATAATAATAATTCAGAATTTTCTGAAGACTTGAACTGTTCAAAAATTTCTTTATTTTTTTTATCTACTTTGTAATTATCATTATTCTTATATAAAATTTTCGGAATAGATCCTTTAGACGAAGATAAAAGCACATCTAATTTACCATCACCATTTATGTCTCCTTTTGAAAGCTTAGGACCTTCTGTGCTACACATATGATAAATCAATCTTTCTCTATTAAAATCAATGTAATTATTTTCTTTGTGCATGATTGGTTCTATAAATTCCATTTTTTTAAACAAAGAATTTTTATTATTTGATGGATTAGAAATTAAAGGAGAATTATTTTCAGAATCAATTTTTGCATTTTTTTCATAAAGTTCTATTTCTTGGTTAGCATCAACATTTAATAAAAGACTTTTACCACCATAAGGCCAAATTATTTCTACATCAGCTTTTGTTGAGTTTCCTATACCAAAGTTAGGTCTTATATCCACTGTAGACTGAAACCCCCTTACGGGTTGCACCTCTTGAATTTGAGTCATTTTATCTGTTTTGACTTTTATTTTTGAGCCAATAGCATTTATGTTTTTTTTAGATCCGTGAAGTTTAAACTTTAAATAGTTTTGTTTTTTGTCTAAGGTGTTTTCGAAAATAAAAACAGGCATATTTACATTATTTACCACAAGATCAAGATCTCCGTCATTGTCAATATCTCCATATGCAGACCCATTAGAAAAACTTGGAATTTTCAAACCAGAATCTTCATAATCTTTAAACTTAATCCCATCTATGTTTTTATAGGAGTGATTAGGAATAGCTTCAGAGGGTATTATCTCAACTAGTCTTTTGTAATCAACTTTGTTATTACTAACTATTGATTTCACAACTTCTGCATTGGAGACATATTGTAAATAATCTTGATTTGTTAAATCTCTGTAGATACCATTAGCAATAAATAAATCTTTCAGTCCATCATTATCCATATCATAAAATAAAGCTCCCCAACTCCAGTCAGAGGCCTCAACACCTGCAAATCTTCCAATTTCACTAAAAGTATTATTTGAATTATTTAAATGAAGAACATTTCTTGTAAATTGATGGTGATAACCATTTTTCACAACATATTGATATTTATCCCAATCTTCAAATGTTGTAACAGATTTTAATCTCTTATAATCTGAGGGTAGCATTTCAGTCACAAAAATATCATTAGATCCATCATTATCTATATCGGCTAGATCAGCACCCATTGAAGCACCACTAATTGATTTCATTTGTGAGGTAAGGTCTTCTTTGAATGTTCCATTTTTTTGATTTATATATAAATAATCTCTTTCAAAAAAATCATTTGAAACAAAAATATCTTCCCAATTGTCATTATTTACATCTCCAACAGTTACACCTAATCCAAAACCAATGACACTTCCATAAATATTTGCTTTTTCACTAATATCATAAAACTTGCCATCAATATTTTCCATTAATTTATCTCCACCTAGACGATCTCTTTTTGGTCTTTCATTTTTTCTTAGATTAAATGAACCTATAGATTGATAGGAGTTGTTTAAAATATATACATCTAAATCACCATCCTTATCAAAATCAAAAAAATTTGCATGAGTTGAATACCCTCTATCGTCAAGATTATATTTTTCTGCGGATTCAGTAAATGTCAGATCTCCATTATTTATAAATAATTCATTTTGTTTGTTATCTCCATCTATATCACCTGAATTACAAACATAAAGATCTAAATATCCATCAGAATTAATATCCACCATTGTAACTCCTGTTGACCAAGCCTTTTCTCCTTCAACTTTGGCTGATAAAGAAATGTCTTTAAAATTAAAATCACCAAGATTCAAATAAAGTTTATTTTTCCCTTGATTAGAAGTTAAATATATGTCGATTAAATTGTCATTATTAATATCTCCAAGGGCAACCCCACCACCATTGTAAAAATTTCGATATCTATAGACATTAAATTTTTCGTCAAATTCTAAATTATTTGTAAAATTTATTCCAATATCAGTATTCTTTTTAAGAACATATAAAAGGTTTGATTCACTACATGAGTAAATAAAAAAAACCAGTAATATTAATAATTTATTTTTCATTTAAATCTATCTGAAAGATCTTCAACTATAACCATAACATCTTTGGAGCCTTTGGTATAAACAACAATTTGTCTATTACCATCTATTTTTACATCAATGAGCTTTTTTTCTTTTGTTTTTAATTTAAAAAAACTATTTCCATTAAACCAAGAGAAGAGTGAATCTTTTATTTCCTCAAAAAGTATTTCAGATTGATACTCTTTATTCCAATTTGACCAACCTGTATAGTGAAAGTTCATTTCCAAACCTTTCATAATATTTTTTTTATTAAAAACTCCATTAAAAGACATTTGAATATTTTTAGGTATAGATCTACTAGGCTTCGATTTTAAAATTAATTCAGGGTTTAAATTCCTGCTTCCTGAAACAATTTTTTTTTCCTTATTTAACTGGTAACATATATCGTGATATTGATCTTTAGTTTGCCCTAATTTCATACCAAAAATTAAAGTATCAAAATATTTGCCTGAATTTAATTCTTGTTCTAATGTTCTATTATAATTAGAAGTATTCTTGCATTTAATAAATAAAAGGAAGAAAGCAATCGATAAAAAAAGTTTATTTATTCTCATTAATTTTTAAGAATTTAATATTATTATCATTAATCCCTACAACAAAATATTTTTGACCAAAATTTTTAAAAGGAACAAATTTGCGAATTTCTCCCTCTATATTAAGGGAGCTTATTTTCGAAAATTTAAAATTATCTTTTTCCCTTGATATTTCCATATACCATCCTTTAGAAGCATCATATCTGCCAAATTGAGGTTTCACTTTAAATTGATTTCCTCCTATTATAAGACCTAATATATCCTTTTGATTTTTAATTACCTCAATATCATATACTGAGGAATAATTAATTTCTGCAGGAAAGGGTTTTTTTGAAAAATTTTCTCCATTATTAATAAAAATTGATGACTCTAAAAGATCTACATCTAATGATATTGACTGATTTAATATTTTTTTATCAAAGATCTTGTCAATTGATAAAGTTGAATAGTCTTTATAATAGAAGAGTTTTTTCTTAATGGAAGGAATTTGATCAACGAGCTCATCTTTATCTAATATTGGAAAATATTTACCATCTATCTTAATACAAATGATTTGTTCAGGGGATCCATTTTTGTCAAAATCATTAATATAAATTTTCATTTGAGGTTTAAAAAAAGTGTTTTCTCCAATATTGCCAGCAACTATATCATTGTCTCCATCATTATCAATATCTAAGACATTTATGTCATTCCACATACCAGAAGAATTTGAAAGACCATAATTTTTTGTTTTATCCTCAAGTTTCCCATTATTATTTATAAATATTTTAATTGGCATCCATTCACCGGCTATAATTAAATCAATATAATTGTCATTATTTATGTCTGACCATTTAGCAGATTTAATTAAACCAATATTTTTAAATTCATTTTGATTAGTTTCTTTAAAAACATTATTTCCCAGATTTTCAAATAAATGACCTGATACGGGATATCCATATATTTCTGGATGGAATCTTTCTCCAACAAAAACATCAAGGAGGTTATCATTATTAAAGTCGGAAATTGAAACGGCCCCTGTTGGAAAAGGCTTTTTAAAATTGAAAGATTCACTTGAAATTTCAAAATTTCCATCCCCTTTATTAATATATAGCCTGTCATTCAACATATTATCATAGATTGAAAAAGAATTTCCTCCAGAAGCAACATATAAATCTTGGTCTCCATCACCATCACTATCAAAAAAAACAGCATCTGTATCTTCAGATTTTATGTTTAATTTAAAGGGACTAGTTATCTGATTATAAGAGTCTTTATTTGAAAGATAAATGGACGAAATTTGATTTTTTGCACCTCCAATAAAAAAATCAGTTATTCCATCATTATTTAAATCTGTCGAAGCTATTGCAGGTCCTTCATTACTATACATTTGAGTTAAGAGTCTTTGTTTATTAAAGTCTGAAAATTTATTTTCGTTATGCTTATGAGAAAAAAAGTTTAATGTATCTATTTTAAAAGTTGACTTTTTTCTATGGAGGTATTTGTATTTATTTGAAACAGAAGATGATTTTAAGACTTTATAGATATTATTTGTTTTCAAGTTTGTTAGATAGGAGACTTTATTATTATCCCACAAAACAATCACACTATCAATTTTTTGAGTATTCCCTACACCAAAATGAAGTCTGTTAGATATTGATGACTGAAATCCTTTGGAGGGATAATGTTCAAGCATGCTTACTTTATCTTCATATTTTATAATAATCTTAGCACCAATTCCATTTTTGTTTTTTTCTTCACCAATTAATTCAAAGGAAACACTTCTATCTATATTATTATCTGTATTATTTTCATAGAAAAAAGCCTCCATATTTACATTATTAATTACTATGTCAAGATCTCCGTCATTGTCTAAATCTGCATAGGACATTCCATTACTAAAACTTGGAGTTTCAAACCCCCACTTTTCGTTAATAAAATCAAAATTAAATTCCCCATTATTTTTATATACATAATTTGGTATCGGACTAGAGGGCATTATATCAATAAGTTTTGTTATTGGTTCTTTTTCAGAATTAATAATATTGGATATTCTTTCTTGATTTGCCATATAAGCAAGATAATCTCTATCAAGAAGATCTTTATAAATACCATTAGCAATAAATATATCTCTATACCCGTCGTTGTTTAAATCAAAAATCATTGAAGCCCAACTCCAATCTGAAGCAGCCAAGTTAGAATACCTTCCTATTTCAAAAAATCCTGATGAACCAAAATTTCTTTGTAAAACATTTCTAGGATATTGATAAAAATATCCTTTTGAAACTGCTAAAGAATGTTTATCCCAAGAGTCATATACTGCTTTTGTTTTTTTTCTATTATGTGACTTAGGAAGCATTTCAGTAACAAAAAGATCTGTAAGTAGGTCATTATCTAAGTCAGCTGAATCTGCCCCCATAGATCCTAGTGATAATGATTTAAAATATTTATTAGATTTTTCTGTAAAAGTCTTATTCTTATTATTTATATACAGATAATCTTTTTCAAAGAAATCGTTTGAAACAAAAATATCTGTCCAACCATCATTATTATAATCACTAAGAGTTATTCCCAATCCAAAGCCAATATTAGATGAATATATACCAGATTTTTCAGTTACATCAATAAATTTATTTCCTATGTTTTCTAGCAACCTATTACCCTGACCATCTGGATCAGGAACTTTTCTTTGATCTTTAATTAAATCATAACCTCCTATACTTCTAAATGAATTATTTAAAATATAACAGTCTAGATCCCCATCTTTATCATAATCAAAAAAAGCAGAATGAACCGATAGACCCAAAATATCAAGACCGTATTCTTTGGATTTTTCAACAAAGGTTAGATTCCCATTATTTATAAATAATTCATTATGTCTATTTTCTCCTTCTATAGGCCCCGATTTACAAACATAAAGATCCAGTAGCCCATCTCCATTTATGTCTGAAAATGTAGCTCCTGTTGACCAAACTCCAGAACATGCTAGGCCAGATGTTTCAGTAATGTCAATAAATTGTAGATTTCCTTTATTTAAAAACATTTTATTATCAACTAAGTTTCCAGTTAAATAAATATCAATTAAACCATCATTATTTATATCACCAAGTGCAACACCCCCTCCATTATAAAAATTTCTATAGGTATAAGGATTAAATTCAGAGGTATAACTCAAAAGATTATTAAATTTTAAATCTGGACTTTTTATAGGTGTAAATAGTTTGCCTTTATCACAGGAAATAATTGTGAATAAAACAAATATTTTAATTAGTTGCCTTGACAAATTTTTTATATCAAATTTAAAATTTTTCAGAAATTAAAAAAGGCCTCCATAAAGGAAGCCTTTTTTTTTCAATATAAAAAAGAAATTAGTACCCTGGATTCTGTGTTAAAGATCCACCAGATGCTTGAATTGCATCAAATGGTATAGGCATAATATTCTTTGTTGGATCAGATGCTGGCTTTTCCCACCATGCATCATTATATCTACCGAACCTAATAAGGTCAGTTCTTCTTACAGCTTCACCGAACATTTCTCTACCTCTTTCAGCTAAAAATTCAGCTTCAGTAAGTTGTCCAGCTGAGTATGGAGAAACCTTAGCTCTAGTTCTAAGTAAGTTCATGTCATTTCTTGTATCTACGTTATCCCAGTTACCTAATACTCGAGCTTTTGCTTCAGCTCTCATTAGATAAACACCACCAAGTCTAACGATTGGAAAATCATTATCCATATCAATTTTACCGAACTGCTTATAACTAAACTTAGCAGGACGAGCCCCACACTCTCTACATCCATCTGGATATATTTCATTTACGTAAGGCGTATAATTTAATATAGGGTCGCCATCGTCAGTAGCATAATCAAGAAGTACACTTCCACCATAATCTAATTGTTCACCTTCAACAAAACTATATGTTTTCCTATCATCGCTATTTTCAAATGAATTATAAAAATCTTCAAGGGTGGAATAACCATTCCATGGTTGAGCATCAAAATTCCATGTCGCTTGACTAGAATAGTGAAGAGACATAACAGATAAAACCATTCCTGTTGCAGAAGTTCCATCATACTTAACAGTAAAGATGTGTTCTCTGTTATCTGTGTTGTTAGGAGCAAAAACAGCAGGGAATCCTTCCAATTCATCAGGGTCGGAAGCCACAGCATTTCTTTTTCCTAAGTTCGGAACTTTACAACCTGTAGAACAAAGTGAATAACCACCATTATTTATAATATAATCTGCAGCATCATGAGCTTCTTGCCATTTTGGAGTTCCAGTATATGCCTCAGCATTAAGATATAAATTTGCAAGAATTCCAAGGGCACCATACAGATTCATTCTATAGCTATTTTTTGCAGAACTTAAAGCACTACCGCTTAAATCCATACCAGCTGAAACAGCAGATACTCCTATAGCAGCTAATAGCTCAGATTCAATAAAAGCAAATGCTGTCGCTCTATCAGATTGAGGAGCATCTTGTCCAGCAGATGTTGGTAATTTAATATTGCCATACATGTCCATTAATCTCCAAAAGAAATATGCACGTAATGCTCTAATTTGAGCTGTTCCATTTGCATCAAGACCAGCATCAAGTAATTCATTACATGCTGTTATAGCACCATAATGAGAATTCCAATTGTTATTTACACTTGGATTAACCGGTTTATAATTGTGCTGATGGAAATCAATCAACCAACCACCATCATACCAGTCACCACCTTTTGTGGTCACTACCATTTCATCTGATGTCAACTCTTGAAGAGAATACCAGTTAGTATGACCAGCAGTACCTGTATTTCTAAGTTGTGAGTATGCACCTTCTAAGGCATCACCACCACCACCAGCAGATTCACCAGTGTCAATTCCCTCAAGACTGATATCCGTTGTGATTTGTCCTTGTAACTCTTCATCTAAATCAGTACAAGAGAAAACAAGAGCAAATACAGCAATTAAACTTAATAATGTTTTGATAAGTTTTTTCATTGTTATAATATTTAAATTTTTCATAATCTCAATAATTAAAAGTTAATATTTAAACCTACAGTATAAGATCGAGTGTTATAATAATCCCTTCTTCTATCTATACCTGGCGTAAGAAGTTGACCTGAAGAGACAGGTAGACTTCTAGCACCACCAAGGATATTAAAATCTTGATCATAAACTACACCTGTATTTGAATCACTTGAATCGTAAAATTCAGGCTCAGGAGAAGTTCCAGTATAATCTGTAAATAGTAAAGGTCTTATAGCATTAAACGAAACTGTAATATCTTTTATTTGTTTGTCTGTACCAAAATCAAATCTATGAGCAATCGTAAGATTATCGAGCATAAAGAAGTCAGCCTTTTCAACATAAAGTGAACTATACTGAGCAACTGTTAGGTTTGGATCTGCTAACGGCGTATCCATCTTATTATAAGAAGTCTGAGATGCGGCAAGAGGCTCATAAAAAGCTCTAAATGTATTAATAAGACTGTGTCCATAGGCAGCTCTAAAGAATGCGTTTATTGACCAATTTCCAATATTTACTTGATTTGACCATCCAATTTCCATAGTAGGGTAACCTGAACCAAGTACTTTTCCATCATAGTCATCCTGTAATACATTACCAGCATCAACATTTAAATTTCCATCATTATTTAAATCTTCAAATAGAGGTGTGCCAGCGACAGGATCAGCTCCCGTATAAACAGGACCATAAATTTGACCTAATGGCTCACCAACGGCTACTCTAATCATTGCAACAGCATTTTGTCCTGGAGCACCTAAATAACCATATTGAGCTTTATCCAGTACATATTCATCCAGTGTATTGTTAAATGTTGATAATACAAGACCTGTATTATAACTTAAATCTGCACTTTGAATAACATCATACTCAATATTCAACTCTACACCATTTGTAGTTAACTGTCCAGCATTTTCATATCTTCTATCAACACCAAATTCTGTCACATCAACTTGTCTATTAAGAATAAAGTCTGAAATTTTTCTTGAATAGATATCTAAATCCACAGCAAGTTTTCCACTTTCAAATTCAACACCAAAATTTGTTTCTTGCTTTTCTTCCCATTTCAAGTCTGGGTTTGCAGCTCTAACTAAAGATGTAGCACCACCAGCTGTTCCAGTTCCAGCCCATAACCATCTTCTAAGAGGTTTAGTTAAGCCATTTTGATCAGGAAGAGCACCTGTGGTCGCTAGACCAGCTCTAACTTTAAGTTTATCAAAACCTAAATTAAACATATCATTTGCATCAATACCAATTCCAATCCCTGGAAACACACCCCATTGTTCATTTTCTCCAAGTTTTGAAGAACCTTCTCTTCTTAAAGAAGCATTTACAAATATATTATTACCTATAGTCAAATTAGCTCTTGCAAACATCGCAATAAGTTTTTCATCTGGAGATTTATAACTTCCAGGTTTTAAACCCGCATTTCCATTAAGTCTATCTTGAGATGCTGATAGATTATCACCCCAGTTTATTGAATTATCAGGGAAATCAAAAATTTCAATTCCTGATCCCTCAGAGTTAAATTGGTTATATGAATAACCTCCAGTTAAAACTAAACTACTTGAACCTAAATCTAGATTCCATGTTCCATACATTTCATAAATTTGTGATGAGCCAATAAAATCAGAAAGTTGCGCTGCTCCTTTTCTCACAGGACTTGCTGCATTAGCAGAAGAAGGGTTTCCAGAATAAAGCATTGTAGTCGGTCTATAAGAACGAGTATTATTTGTAACTCTCTCTTGAGCTGCAATACCTGTAATACTAAGATTTTCTGTTAAAGCATATGAAGCATTTACATTATAATTAAAATCTGTTGACTTTCTAGCATTAGAAGTTTGTGCTGCAATTGACACAGGATTAAAACTATCATATAAACCTAATTGCTCAAAATAACCACCAAATTGAGTTGTATTAACTTTGTATTTAGCTTTTGGATCATCAGCTCTTACTGGAGCAGTAGGGTTGTAGAAAGTAGCATAGTAATAAGCTGCTTCATCTCCTAAATCTGCATCATTTCTAGAGTATGACATATTCATAGAAATCTTTAATTTATCATTCATTCCTGTAGTTTTAAAATTAGCTCTTGTATTAAATTGATCAAAGCCAGTATTTAAAAGAATACCTGTCTCTTCTCTTACATTAGCAGAAACTCTAAATGAACTGTTTTCAGTTCCACCTGAGGCTGATAAATTATGAACTTGACTGTTCGCTGATTGAGTAATTTCTTTTATCCAATCTGTTTCTGTCCCAAGATCTGTTCCGCCAACGGCAAGAAATTGCTCACGATCGAAAACAGGAATATTGTTAAACATTTCAACAGAAGAATAAGAAGTATTGTAATTAAATTTAACAGGACCACTATCTCCAGTTTTTGTTTCAATTAAAATCACCCCTGCAGAACCCCTTGTACCATATATCGCGGCTCCCGAACCATCTTTTAAAACTGTAAAAGAGGCAATATCATTAGGGTCTATGTTGTTTAGGGTAGCACCAGCTACTCCATCAACAACAATTAATGGTGATGAATTTGCTCCAAGGGTTGAAATACCACGAACTCTAATAGTAGGCGTTTCGTTAGGATTACCCCCTGGTTTATAGACTGATAAACCAGCTACCTTACCTTGAAGTAAAGATATAGCATCATTTATAGGTCCTTTATTAAAGCTTTCAGCAGTAACTTTAACAGCAGCTGAAGTAACTTCTCTTTCTCTTTGAGATCCATAACCTGTAACAATTACTTCTTCAAGTTCTGTATCTGCAGAAAGACTTACGTTAATTTGATCTTGTCCAGCAACAGTAACTTCTGCAGTAGAAAAACCTACAAAAGATACTACTAATACATCACCATCTTGAGCGGAAATAGTAAAATTTCCATCAAAATCAGTGGTAGTTCCAGCATTAGTTCCCTTAACAACAACAGTTGCTCCTGGTAAAGGTCCATCTTCACTAGAAACTACTCCAGTTATCTGTTGAGCAGACATAATACCGGATAGTAACAAGCACAAATAAAGATATAATTTGTGTTTCATATATTTCATTTTAAGTTTGTTTGTATTTAAATTTTAAGTAAAATTTTTAGTTATTAATTAGTAACTTTTGTTACGAACCTCGAATATATAATATTTAGTTTAATAAATAAAAATTTTTCTAACATA
>CEUA01057709.1_pt1 | contig 15204 bp, 10 predicted proteins | sample 361541 | NCBI WGS metagenome assembly CEUA01 (sample SAMEA2623079, study PRJEB7988) | marine metagenome | isolation source: saline water (ENVO:00002010), including
ATTCTTATATTTTATTAGAAAAATTTTTAATAAAAATACATGTTTAACAAAACCTTTTTAATTTTCTTTTTTACTTTTTTGTTTTCTCAGCAGTCTCTTTTTAAGCTGGGAAACAAAAACTTTTATGACTATAGTTTTTTTGAATCTATTCCTCACAGCGAATGGTCTTTGTTAGACACAGTGAAACAAAGACTAACAAAAAATTCTTTTTTAGAAAAAGAGCTTGTCTATTTTGAAGCAAACTCCCTGGGTCATCATTTTTTTGGTGAAAATTATATTAAACTACAAGAAAGAGAAGAGCAGCTTTTGATTAATTATTCATATGAAAGCCTTGTTGCGCACCCATTAATAAAAGAAAAAAACATCCTTTCTGCTAAAAAAAATATTTTAAAAAAATATTTTACCCATCATATTCTTTTGGGATATAGTGGTTGCAGCATGCCTGGCGAGTTTTCAAAAACAAAAGAAGAGGTCTTTGTTCTTGCTTCTGAAATAAAAGAAAAAATAGTTTCCTCTTTTAATAATTCTTCCGACTCTTTAAAGGTTTCCGTTTTTAAAGACTTTGCAAGGTTAGAATCGCAAGACCCCTCTGTTTCTCAAAACGGCGGGGCCCTGGGTTGGGTTTCTTGGGGAAGAACGGTTGAATCTTTTCAAAAGGCTGTTTTTAGTATTGGGACTGGGATTGTTTCTGATCCTATTTTAACAGACTTTGGTTATCATTTGGTTTTTGTTGAAAAAGAAGGCTTGTCTGATTTTGGTTATTATAATCCTGTTTTTTTGGACGATATAACAAAAAAAACGTGTCTTCAGTTGCTTGATTTTGAAACCCTGCGTTCAGCGGCTCTTGATTTTGATTCTTCTTTGGTTTCTCAAAACGCTTTAATTATAAACAAGCCTCTTTTAAATAATATTTTTAACCTTTTTGAAAAAAATATCAAAGAAAAAAAACTAAGAGGAAATAAAAATTCTTATGTAAGTTGGATAGAAGAAGGAGGCTTTTCTGATGTTTTGTTTATTTATAATAAGCAAGCCTTTGGTGTTAATTGGCTTGTTTATTATTTAAATAAAATGCCAGCAACAAGGGTTCCTTCTATAAAAAAAGAAGAAGACTTAGTTTCTCTTTTAAAGTCTTTTGTTTTACAGGAGGCTGTTTTGAATCTCGCAAAAGAGAAAAATCTTAATAGCTCTCCTTATTTTAAAAGCGAAGTTTTAAAACATAAAAAAAATATTTTACAAAAAGAGTTTTCTTCTTTTTTAGTTAATTCTTTAGAAAAGCCAGACTCTTCTTCTGTTGAGTCTCTTTACAACAAGGGGGTTTATAGGGGTGAATATATTAAACCCAAAAGCGTTGTTTATAGTGAAATAAAAACAAGCTCTGAAAACGAAATAAATAAGGCTTATAATCATTTTTTAAGCCAAAAAGATTTTGATAAAACCCTAAAGGTTTTTAGTGGTGCTACAAAAAGTCCTGTTACTCAAGGCTCTGGTGGTCCCCTTTCTTTGGCTGCCTTTGATATGAAGGTTGGAGAGGTTTCTTCTCCTATTGAAAATAGAAATAAAACATTTTCTTTAATTCGTATAGAAAAATTTATTGAAGAAGAGCCTTTTTCTTTGAAAAAAGTATATAACCAAATAGAGAGAAAAATAATTAAAGAAAAACAAGACTCTGTGAAAATAAACCTATTAAAAAACCTAAAACAGAAACACTCTGTTAAAGCTTTTAATATTTAATGTTTTATTTTTTGTTTTTATTTTCTTTTCTTTTTTGCCAGCAAGAGCTTGTTGATGGGGTTGTTGCAACCGTTGGAGATAAAACCATTTTGTTTTCTGAGGTTTTAAGTGAAACAAGAATGTTAGCTGAACAAAAAAACATTTCTCCTCAAGATTCTCCTTTAATGTTTCAGCGCCTGTTTGATTCTATTTTAAAAGATAAAATATATTTAAAGGTTGTTTTAATTGAGGCCGAAAAAGACTCCCTTTTTTCTGTTACATACGATGAAATCAATTCTAGTTTAAATGAAAGAATAGACGTGTTTACAAACCAGGTTGGCTCTAAAGAAAACCTAGAGAAAGCATTTGGTATGTCTTTGGGTGATATAAAAAACAATTATTGGGAAACCGTAAGAGAAGAACTTTTAATTGAAAAATTTAAATATACTCTGTTGGGTGGAGTGTCTATCTCAAAAAAAGAAGTTTTATCTTTTTATGAAGAGTATAAAGATTCTATCCCTTCTTTTTCTGAAAGATCTTCTTTTTCTGTGGTTCAAAAAAAAATAACGGCTTCTAAATTATCTGAAGATGCTATAAAAACAAAACTTTTTTCTTTAAAAGACTCTTTAAATACAAATCTTTTGTCTTTCTCTGAGGCGGCCCTTAAGCACTCCCAAGATCCTTCTGTTTCTTTAAATAAGGGTATAATGGAAACAAGTCGTGGCGACCTTGTTTCTGAATATGAAAAAACGGCATATTCTCTGTTGGAAAACGAAATTGGGGGTCCTGTTAAAACAAGGTTTGGGTACCACCTTATAAAGCTTTTAGAAAAAAAAGGTGAAAAAATAAAGTCTCAACATATTTTATTAGCCTTAAATCCGTCTAAAAAAGACTCTTTGCTTTCTGTTTCCTTTCTTGACTCTTTAAAAATTCAAACAAAAAACGACCCAGGGCTTTTTGATTCTCTTGCTGTTTCTTTAAAAAATGAAAACAATCCTTATTCTGGTTTTTTTGAAAATACTGAAATTTTAAACTTTCCACCTGTTGTTAAAGCTTTTTTAAAAAATGGTAACAACTATAGTTTTTCTCCTGTTTTATACGAAGACGGATCTTTTTATTATATATACAAATATTCGTTTATTGAATCTGAAAAAAGATCTCCTCAAAACAGTTGGGTTTTCCTAGAAAACCTTGCTACTAATAAAAAAATTGGAGAATTTTTTGAAGAATGGGTTCAAAAAAAATTAGAATTAACATATGTAAAAATAAATAATTCTTTTTAGTTATTAACAAAAAACACAGACTTATAAACAATAAAGCATCACTTTAAGTTTTCTTTTTTTTATTCTTTCTTTTTATGCTTTTAACTTGTTCTTTTTTATCTTTATTAAGATATTAACAGGATATTAAATAAAAATAATTAATTAAATATATTATATATATATATTTGTCTTGTATTTATAGTCAATAAAAAGGTAAAATAATAGTAGTAAAAAACAGACAAATAAAACACTTAAAATTTTGAATTTTTCAATAGATAAAAACACACTACAAAATCTTTTAATTGAGCACCACAAAGTTGTTCCAGTTCGCACAACACTGCCTGTTTTAAGCACAGCTTTTTTAAAGATTGATAAAAACATTTTAACAATAAAAACAACAGACCTGGAGCAAACCATAACGTCTCAAACAAAAATTGAAGATGAAAAAGAAGGGTCTTGTTGTATTCCAATGGGAAAACTTCACGAAATAGTATCTGCGATGCCAGATGACAAAATCAGCTTTTCAGTAAATGAAGATTTTTTAGTTGAACTAAACAACAAACAGGGCGCATATAAAATAACAGGAAGAAGCCCAGAAGAATTTCCAGAAGATTCTACTGCAGAAACAGCAGATAAAATAAAACTTCAAGGTGAGGTTCTTTATAATATTATAGAAGCCACAGCCTACGCAACAAGCAAAGACGATTTAAAGCCTGCGCTAAGCGGAGTATATTTTAATTTTAAAAAAGATGGAATAACAGCCGTAGCAACAGATGGACACAGGCTTGTAAAAAATACAACAAAAGAAAACACAAACACGGATCAATCTTTAATTATTCCTGTAAAATTTTTAAATATAATTAAAAACATTATAAATAAAAAAGAAACAATATCTATAGACATAAAAGAAAACTCTTTGTCAACAAAACAAAAAAACCTAACTATTGAAACAAGGGTAATAAAAGAAACATACCCAGATTTTAACAGCGTTATTCCTGAAAACAACAAAATGTGTGCAAACGTTAAAACACAGGATTTAATTTCCTGCCTAAAAAGAGTTTCAATTTTTTCAAACAGAACAACAAAACAAACCCTTTTAGACTTTAGTGAAAAAGGAATTGTGGTTTCAGCCCAAGACCCAGAAACATCTACTTCCGGCAAAGAACATGTAGACTGTGTTTATAAAGGGGAAAGCATAACAACAAGCTATAATGCGAAATATTTAATAGATGTGTTGCAGCATATTAAAACAAACAATGCAAACATATATTTGAGCGCCCCGCTATCAGCCGCCACTATCCAAGAAACTGAAGGCAAAGACAAAGAAGAAACAATAAATCTTCTTATGCCGCTGAGGTTAAACAATTAATACAGAAAATCAATATAGTTCAGAAAAAATAACGGTTTTAAAAGGATTGGAGGCCGTTAGAAAGCGCCCCGCAATGTATATAGGGGATGTTGGAAAAAAGGGATTGCATCATCTTGTTTGGGAGGTTGTTGATAATTCTATAGATGAAGCTATGGCCGGTTTCTGTGATCAGATTACCATTGCAATAGAAAAAGATGGAAGCGTTTCGGTTGAAGATAACGGAAGAGGAATTCCTGTTGATATGCATAAAAAAGAAGGAAAATCAGGACTTGAGCTTGTTATGACCGTTTTGCATGCAGGAGGAAAATTTGACAAAGATACATATAAGGTTTCAGGCGGGTTGCACGGGGTTGGTGTTTCGGTTGTAAATGCTCTCTCTCAAAAATGTGAGGCAACAATTTCCAGAGACGGGGGAGTTTTTTATCAACAATATAAAAAAGGAATAGCCGTAGAAGATGTTAAAAAAATAGATTCAACACAAAAAAATGGAACAAAAATTCGTTTTTGGCCAGACTATTCTATTTTTGTAGGACAAACATATGAATATGCTATTGTTAGCGAAAGGCTAAGAGAGCTTGCATATTTAAATAGTGGTATAAAAATTATTTTAATTGATAAAAACACAGAACAAAAAGAAGAACATTTTTATGAGGGGGGTCTTGCAGAGTTTGTTAATCATTTAAACAAAAAAAATAACCCTCTTTTTCCAGACCCGGTTCATATAAAAGGAGAAAAAGAAAGCGTACCCGTTGATTTGGCTTTAAGTTATAACGAAACATATTCTTCAAACATTTTAACATTTGTTAATAATATTAACACAATTGAAGGTGGAACCCATTTAGCAGGATTTAAAACAGCCTTAACAAGGTCTTTAAATAAATATGCAAATAAAAACAATTTAATAAAAACAAAGAAAAACGAAAGTGTTTCTTTAAGTGGAGATGACGTTAGAGAAGGAATAACCGCCGTTTTGTCCATTAAGGTGCAGGAACCCCAATTTGAAGGACAAACAAAAACAAAACTTGGAAACGGAGAAGTTAAGGGGGTTTGTGATTCTATTATAATGGAAGGCTTGTTAGATTTTCTTGAAAGAAACCCGGATATTGCAAAAACAATTATATTGAAAGCAGAAAACGCAGCAAAAGCAAGAGAGGCTGCAAAAAGAGCAAGAGAGCTTGTTAGAAGAAAAAGCGTTTTAGATATTTCTGCCTTACCAGGAAAACTTGCAGACTGCTCAGAAAAAGATCCCGCGCTAAGCGAGCTTTATATTGTTGAGGGAGACTCTGCTGGGGGGTCAGCAAAACAAGGAAGGAACAGAAAATACCAGGCAATTTTACCCTTAAGAGGAAAGGTTATAAATTCAGAAAAAGCGAGAATAGACAAGCTTTTAAATAATAATGAAATACAAACATTAATAACGGCATTTGGGGCTGGCTTTGGAGGAGATGGAGATGTGGGAGAAACCTCAGCCGGAGATTTTAATGTTGAAAAACTCAGATATCACAAAATAATTATAATGACAGATGCCGATGTAGATGGTTCACACATAAGAACTCTTTTGTTAACTTTTTTATATAGAAAAATGCCAGAACTAATTATGGGAGGTTTTGTTTATATAGCGCTTCCCCCTCTTTATAAAATATTGAAAGGCAAAACAGAAAAATGGGTTTATACAGACCAAGAAAAAGATAGGGTTTTAGAGGAATATAAAGAACAAAGCCAAAAGGTTGATATACAAAGATATAAAGGTCTTGGAGAAATGAACGCCGACCAGTTGTGGGAAACAACAATGAACCCTGAAAATAGAACTCTTTATAGGGTTACGCTGGAGCAGCTTAAAGATCCAAACAAGGTTTTTTCAGACCTCATGGGAGACGATGTTGAGCCAAGGAGAGAATTTATTTTAAAAAATGCAAAATATGCAACAAATATAGACGTATAAAAAATGGAAGAACAGTTTAAAAATCAAAGTATTTTAGGAAGAGATCTTGTAGATGAAATGGAAGAATCATATCTTTCGTATGCAATGTCGGTTATTATAAGCAGAGCTCTTCCCGATGTTAGAGACGGGCTTAAGCCTGTGCACAGAAGAGTTTTATATGGAGCAACGGGCATTGGAGCCCAATGGAATAGAAAACACAAAAAAAGTGCAAGAATTGTTGGTGAAGTTATAGGTAAATATCATCCCCATGGGGATCAATCTATTTATGATTCTTTGGTGAGGATGGCACAGCCTTGGTCTTTAAGATATTTATTGATAGATGGCCAGGGAAATTTCGGATCAGTTGACGGAGACGGCGCTGCTGCAATGAGATACACAGAGGCAAAAATGTCGAAAATAGCCTCAGAAATGCTTAAAGACCTTGAAAAAGAAACAGTTTCATACCAACCTAATTTTGATGATAGTTTAAAAGAACCAACCGTCCTTCCTTCTCAAATACCCAATCTTTTAATGAACGGATCAGAGGGAATTGCCGTAGGGATGGCAACAAAAATACCTCCTCACAACTTAAAAGAGCTTGTGTCAGGCCTGGTTGCTCTTTTAGATAACGCAGAGCTTACAAGCGAGGAATTATTTTTAGAACATATTAAGGGACCAGACTTTCCAACAGCAGGATTTATAATGGGAATTGATGGAGTGAAGGAAGCATACACGACAGGAAGAGGTCGTGTGATTATGCGAGGAAGAGCCTCAATAGAAGAAAAAGAAAACGGAAAAGAAGTAATTATTATAAGCGAAATTCCATATCAAGTTAATAAATCAAATCTAATTGAAAAAATAGCAGACCTGGTAAGAGATAAAAAGCTTGAAGGAATTTCTGATTTAAGAGACGAGTCAGACAAAGACGGAATGAGAATAGTAATAGAATGTAAAAGAGATGCTATTGCGGAAATTATTTTAAACAACCTTTATAAATATACTCAGCTTCAAGACACTTTTGGAATAATTATGCTTGCAATAGTAAACGGCGTTCCAAAAGTAATGGAGCTTAAACAGGTTTTAGGAGAGTTTTTATCTTTTAGAAGAGAAATAATAATAAAAAGAACAACTTTTGATTTAAAAGAGGCTGAAGCACGTGCACATATTTTAGAGGGACTGAAAAAGGCCCTTGAATCAATTGATGAAATTATAGAGTTAATTAAAAAATCAAAAAACCCAGAAGAGGCAAAAGAAAAACTAATAAATAAATTTAAGTTTTCAGCAGCACAGTCTAAGGCTATTTTAGATATGCGTCTTCAAAAACTAACCTCTTTAGAAACAGGAAAATTATTAGAAGAGCTTGGAGAATTAAATAAGCAAATAATATACTATAAAAAGATTTTAGAGAGCAGGGAAGAACAAAGCTCTATTATAAAAAAAGAACTAGAAGATATTGCTGAAAAATATGGAGACGAAAGAAAAACAGAAATAATTCCAATAAGCGGAGACCTTTCTATTGAAGATATGATTGCCGATGAAGATATGGTGGTAACAATAAGCCACAATGGATACATAAAAAGGCTGCCTGTCTCAACCTGGAAAACGCAAAACAGGGGCGGAAAAGGAATGAAGGGGGCAAACACAAAGCAAGATGACTTTGTTGAACACCTTTTTATTGCTTCCACACACAACACAATGCTGTTTTTTACAAACACAGGAAAATGCTACTGGCTAAAGGTTCATCAAATTCCACAGGCCTCTAGAACATCACAAGGGAGGGCAATTATAAACCTAATTGGTTGTGGAGCAGAAGACAAGGTTAAGGCGTTTGTCTCGGTAAAAGAGTTTTCTGAAGAACAACAACTAGTAATGTGTACAAAAAAAGGACTTATTAAAAGAAGTAAGCTTATGTTATATAGCAATCCTCGCAAAGGAGGAATCTACGCAGTAGATGTAAATGAGGGAGACGAGCTTATCCAGGCCAAGCTTAGTTCTGGAGATCAAGACATTTTGCTTGCAACAAACAACGGAAAGTCTATAAGGTTTAATGAACAACAAATAAGGTCAACAGGGAGAAAAACAAAAGGAGTAACGGGCATAAGAATGTCGTTTAAGGATGATTATGTAATAGGAATGCTTGTTGTTAAAAGAGAGGGGCAGGTTCTTGTTGTTTCTAGCAAAGGCTTTGGAAAAAGAAGCTTGTTAGAACAATACAGGGAGCAAAAAAGAGGAGGAAAAGGAGTTTTTACCCTAAAAGCAAACAAAAAAACAGGGAAACTAATTTCAATATTGGAGGTTGTTGAAAACGACGATCTTATGATAATAACAGACAGCGGAATAATGATTAGACAGTCAATAGATAAATTAAATATAATAGGAAGAAACACCCAGGGGGTTAAGCTTTTAAGGCTAGACGACAATTCTCAAATTGCGTCAGTAACAAAGGTTATTAAAGAGGATGAGTCTGAAGAAGAAGGGTCGGAAGAAAAAGAGAACAACAAAAAGGACCCTGTTGTAGAGGAAGAAAAAAACAACACAGAAGAATAATTAATGAAGGCAGCGCAAAACGCATTGTTTAACAAACAAAACCTTTTAGAAATACAAAAAACAATAAAAAAACACTGTCCCAATAAAAAGCCCACAGAAATAATAGCCGTAACAAAAAAACAAACGCTTGATTCAGTAAGCGCCGCAATTAAAAACAATCTAATAAAAATAGGAGAAAATCAGGTTCAAGAGGCTGAAAAAAAATTTGAACAACAAAAAGAAATTAGAAAAAAAATCGAGCTACACCTTATCGGGCACCTTCAAACAAACAAGGCAAACAAGGCGGTAAAGATTTTTGATGTAATTCAAACGGTTGATTCACAAAAAATATTAAAAAAAATAAACAGCGCAGGTAAAAAACACAATAAAAAACAAAGAATTTTTTTTCAAGTTAACATAGGAAAAGATCTTCAGAAAAAAGGATTTAGTGTTTCATCACTTTGGGATATATGTAAAACGGCGGGCGAATACCAAAACATTATAGTTGAGGGGTTGATGGCTATTTTACCAGCAGGAAAAACAAAAAAAGAAAATAAAGACCTTTTTATAAAAACAATATCATTGCAAAAGGAAATACAAAAACAAAAAATTAAAACCTGCTTAAATACCTCGCTTGGTATGAGCGGAGACTATGTTGAAGCGGTCCAGGCGGGAGCAACACACATTAGAATAGGAAGCTCACTTTTTGGAACAAGAAAATAAAATAATAATAATACACCAAGACCTTTTAGGAGAAAAAAAAGAGACAAAAGAAGTTTTTTCTTTTAATTGTGTTGATAAAAAAATGATTGATTTTTTATTAAAGAAAAACACAAAAAGAACAATTAACATCATAGATAAAACTTTTTTAAAAGACCCAAAGATTAAAAAAAAACATGTTAATAACCATGTTAACAAAACAGGAGAAAACCCAATAAGAGGGAATCAGCGTATAAGCAAGGCTCCTTTTTTTGATATTACGAATCTTTATTTAAGCTCAAGCGATGGAATAACAACAACCAGCCTTGGAAAAAAATATTTTAAAATGAAAAATAAAACAGAATACCCCTCAACATATATGTCAAATATTTCAATTTTATGTAAAGCCTTAGGTTTTAATAAAATAAAGGGGTTTTTAATTAATAATTAAAAAGCGTCTCTCTAAGATCGGCAACCGACTCAACAACAGGAAAAGATGTTTTTTGAAGTTTTTCTTTTGTACAATGCCCATAGCTTACTAGACAACAGTCAATGTTTAAGGCGCGAGCGACCTCTGCGTCATGCTCTGTGTCTCCTATTAAGATGGTTTTATGAGAAAAGCTTAAGCTTTCTTGAAAAACCTTCTTTGCAATATTGATTTTGCTCGTTGCACGATAATTGTTTATCCCTCGCGTACAACAAAAATAATCATTAAGGTTGTAAAAATGAACAGCCTGCGCTAGCAGACTATTTTCTTGGGCGGAAACAACCACCTGTGTGATTTCGTTTTTGTTTAATTCAGACAAAAGGGGTTTGATGTTTTTAACTAATGGCGGAGAAAACATGGCGCGCTTATATTTTTCTATAAACTCTACACTAAGGCTGTCAAACGACTCTTTTGAAAAATTAAAACCAAGGTTTTTATAATATTTTTTAACAGGGAAAACAAAAGAATGCCGGTAGTCTTCTAGTGTAATTAGTGGAAGATTTCTTTTAACTAAAAAAGAATTCATTATTTTAATAAAAACAGGAGCATCGTCAACAATGGTTCCGTTCCAGTCCCATATAATTGAAAAACGACTACTCTTCATTGGCCAGCAAAGCTAAATGATCATAAGTATAAATGCCGTCATGATGATTGTCTTCCCAAAAAAAACGCAGACCATATAAGCCTATTTTTTCATAGCGCAACAAACGATAAGAACTTTCGCGCAGCTCTTGTTTGCCACTGTAAACATTACCAAAAACATCTTTTTCTCCAGAACAAAAAGCACAGGGGCAAGCAGCTCGAAGCTTTTTAAGAGGAATATAACCAGACGTTTTGTCTTCCCAAACTATTGCTACATCATTTAAAAATATTGATATTGTATTAATCTTCATAGAAATAAAAAGCATTTATTGTTTTAATTGACACAAAATACCCCTAAATTTATAATAATTTTATTTAATAAATGAACTTCATAAAATTAATATTTATTATTTTTATAATAAACGGTCTAAACGGCCAAGCAATTTCGACCCCAAAAACAATAAAGCCTTTAGTACAAGTAAAAAACGTTAATACAGAGTCGCGCGCCTCTTTTATAGGAGCAGAAGGAAGCCCCCTGTATCAAACAGCAAAACTCTATGACATCAACAAAAACAATGTTTTAATGCCGCTTGAAAACAGGTTCAACATTAAGGCTTGTGTACAAGAAGGATGTACAAGCTATTTTTCAGGAGGGCACTATGGAGACATTACAGGAGAAGGAACGCCAGAAATTATTTTATTAGTAACAAACCCTTCTTATGGAACACAGGTTTTAATTTGGACAGAAGAGGCAAACGGAGGCTATGTAATGTTGGAACCCCCCTATTTAATTAATAGCAAGCAAAGTTCTTCAGAAGCAATAAACTCTTTTTTGGCAACCGTTTATCCAGACAAAGATAAGGAAATTGTGATTAGCATGGGTAGCCCCGATCGCAAGGTTGTAATTTTAGATTATGTTGGAAAAATTTCATCAAAAACGATTGCAGAAGATTTTTTAGAAAATACGGTTGGGCCTCTTGTTTTAAAGCTCGAAGACTTTAATAATGATAATTTGCAGGACATATATATATTAAACAACGGCAGACAAAGCCAGTCAAAACTATATTTGTCACCAGAACATAAAAACACAGACAAAAGCCCTAAACAGCAAGAAGAGCTTTTAAAGGATGTCGTTTTTTATAAACAAGAAGAAAAAACAAAGAGGGTTGATTTATTAAAAAATAATCAAGTTTTTATTAAGGAGTGGAATAAGCAGTTTAATGTAGGAATAGAAAACCCTCTCAAAATTTTACATGCAAGCAATGAAGAGATTTTTATTATAAACAATAAAGGAAATATTGCAAGACTTATAGTTGATAACGAACAGCAAAAACTAAGCCTGTCAAATATAATAAAAAACAAATTTAAAGAAACAAGCTATGACAACATCGAGTTTCTTGTATTAAACAATCTTGAATTTATTTTAAGCCACAACAAAAAGGCGGAGATTTTTTTAGGATCTCTTGCTAACCAACAAAAGGAAAAAAATAACACAGAGATAGAAGCAACAGAACTAAAACAAAACGAAGGAAACAGCTCCAAAAAAGAAAACACCATTACAGGCGAGGGAACCATAGAAACAAAAAAAATAGAAGGGCAGGCAGAAGCAGAAGCTTTTGTTTTGACAAAAGAAAAAACAACTGTAGTCGCTTTAGACCAAGACACTATATTTGTTAATGTTGGTGAGCCGGCAAAAATTAAAATAGTTTTTAACACAGAATTTGAATTTTTAGATTTAGAAGAAAAAATTAAGCCAAAGGCAATGACACTGGATGTTCCCTCTTTGTCTTTTTTGTGGACACCCAAAAAGAATGATGCGGGCTATAATAGCTTAAGCTATTTAATGTCGTATAATAAAAACAGCAGTTTTACTAAAACTCAAGAAAATGGAAAGTTTAAATTAAAAAGGTCATTAGAAAAAACACAAACAGAACACAATTATGTGATTTTTGTTAATTCTCCCCCAGAAATTAGAATTGACAAAAAAAACCACACCGTACAAGAGGGCCAAGAGTTGATTGTGCCAATCTATATAAACGACACCAATAAAGACCAAAGCCTTTCGTTAGATTTTAAGCCAAGCTCACTACAAAATGCGCTTATATCAGATAGAAAGTTTTATTGGACACCAAACAAAACGGACTATGGAAAAAACAATATTGAATTTATGGTTAGCGATGGTCGAACGCAGGGCTATGAGAGCATAAATGTGATTGTTGATACAACAAAAATAATTGTTGAAAATGAAGAAAGTTTTATTGCAACGCTAAACAAAGAGTTTATACATCGCATTCCAATAATCCCAGGAACAAAAATAGAAATTTTAGAAGGGCCTGAAAACCTTAGGGTTTCGGCAGACGGAACAGTTCACTGGATACCAACAAGCCCAGAAGTTGGCAACCATGTTGTTAAAATTGAAATCAGAGAAAAAGAAAAAACATCCCTTTACCAAATGAAAATTTTTGTAAACGCAGAGCCTATTATTTCATATCGACCAGACTTAATAGAATATGTTGATTTCAACGAGGAGTTTAGCTTTGTTTGTAGAAGCTTTGACCAAAACATAGATCAAAAATTATATTGGAATTTTGTGGGACCGAAGGGAATGAAACAGGAAGGAAGCACTATTACCTGGGTGGCTAACACTCCAGACTATGTTTTTTATACCACAACCCTTACGGACCAGATTGATACTGCTAAATTTAATGGAATGTTATATGTCAACGATAAGCCTAAAATAATAAGCATGCCACCAAAATATATTAAACTGGGAGATACCCTAAACTATCAAATTATTGTTGAGGACCAAAACAAAACAAGCCCCTTTAATATGCAGGACATAAATAATCATATTTATTATTTAGAAACAGCACCAACAGATATGGTTTTGCAAAAAAACAACTTAACATGGATACCAGGTGCTAAAGACATTGGACCACATCAAATTAAAATAACCACAACAGACGGCCTTGATTCTATTGAGCAAACATTCACCCTTTTTGTAAATGATCAGCCTACAATAACAAGCGTCAATGAGCTGAGAATACAGCCGGGAGACACTCTTCATCACTTTGTACAGGCTCAAGATGCAAACCCATTATCTCGCCTAACCTATGGTATTAATTCAGACCTTGATACAATGACCCTGAATGGAAAAACAGGAGAAATTTTTTGGGCACCACAAGAAAAAGATTTAGGAAAACATCAAATTGAAGTAAGCGTTTCAGATGGCTTTGATTTAAGCAAAGATATTCAGACAATTAATATTTTAGTTTATAAAAACCCAGAGTTTGATTTTATTGTATTGCCCGAAGCATATGCTGGGAACGAATATAACTATAAGCTAAAAGCGCACGACATGTTTTTAAACAATACTCCAGAACAAGATGTTTTTATTAATATTCAAAAAACAACATTAAAAGAAATAAGCCTTGATTCATTGAGTTATAATTTAAAAATATTACCCTCCTATGAGGAGGTTGGAGAACAAACCCTCGCACTTTCTTTGTCTGACAACTTTAATAATCGTATAGAAAAAGAATATTTACTAAAGGTTTTAACAAGTCCTTGCGAAACAAGTGACACGGTTTATGTTAACAACGAAGAAGTTATTAGCAGGCTACAAAAAATTGACAAGTCAATAGTCTATGCATCTAAAAATGAAAAACTAAACATCAGCAATTTAGAAAGCGATATTGATACAATTTATATCACAAAATATGATACAACAATTACAAACATTACAGACTCTGTTTTTGTAACCCTAGAAGAAAAACAAAAAACACCCGTTCAAGAGCTAAGCAAAAGAGAGAAAAGGCAATTAGAGAGAAAAGCAAAAAAAGCAGCCCGACAAGCAAAAAAATTGGCAAAAAGAACAAAAAACTTAGATCAAATTGCAAAAAATAAAGAAGAAGAATTAAAAAAAGAACAAAAAAAAGAACAAAAGAAAGAGCTAGAAAGAACGCCTCCTGTTGTTAAAACAGAGCATAAAAAAATTAACATCATAAATAAAGAAACGGTTGTTGTTGAAAAGGTTTTATCAAAAAAAGAAAAAACAACAGAACCTGACCTAACAACAATAGAAGAGACGGTGCAGCAAATAAAATTTTCAGCACAAAACATTCCGGTTTTTAATGATAGAGTTTTAGGAGTTAAAACAACAGCAGAAAATCAGTTTAATAAACACTTGTTTTCCTCTCCCCCTCAAATTGTTAAGTCTTCCATGAAAACATCTCTAAGCGATGCTGAAGATATGTTGTGGAATAAATAATTATTTTTTTCCTAAATATGTTGCAACAAGGTGTATGCGATTTTCTTCTCCCCCATTAAAAACAGTATGATAGTTTCTCGTGTCTGTAAACCAAACGTGACCATCTGCGGGCAAATGCAAAAGAGAATCATCAATAACAAGGTGTGCGCCCTGATTTGTTATAATAGGCAAATGCAGGCGGGGCTCGGGATCTCTATGCCAACTTAAAGAGGTTCTTGGTTCTAACAATAAAAGACGGACTCTTCCCAATTTATATTTTTTTGATAAAACATTATAAATCTCTTCAAAAAAGGTCCCTTTATATTTAGAAACAAACTCTGTGTATTGTGATTCATCTACAAACTCTTCGCGCTGAACTTCTTGGCCTGTAAAATCAGG
>CEUA01095924.1_pt1 | contig 15202 bp, 13 predicted proteins | sample 361541 | NCBI WGS metagenome assembly CEUA01 (sample SAMEA2623079, study PRJEB7988) | marine metagenome | isolation source: saline water (ENVO:00002010), including
ATCGCATTATGCTAAAGATATTTGTCTAGATTCTGAGAAAGTTTGGAAAAATAAAATTTTGGATAATTATAAAATAATTCTAGAATCTGAAAATATTGATCAATTAAACAATGAAAGCATAGATACAGCTGTTTTGGAGAAAGAAAAATCAATAGGCGTTTATCCTTATTCTGGGTCATGGAGCGATATTGGATCATGGGATGCATTAGCAGATATTCTAGATACTGATAAGAGTAGCGCTTTTGAATTTAATGCAAATAACAACTTTATTAAAACAGATGGTAGGCTGACTGCTGTAATAGGTCTTGATGATACTATTGTTATCAATAATGACAATGTTACCTTTATAACAAAGAAGGGTGAATCTGAGAATGTAAAGGTGGTTTTAGAAGCAATTAAGGATACTGGTAAGCAGGAAGCAGAAGATTATTCTTATGAAAAAAGGCCATGGGGTAAATTTGAAAATCTACTTGATAGCAAGAAATGCAAGGTAAAGCGATTGACAGTAAACCCAGGTCAAAGCCTTTCATTACAATATCATTATAAGCGCTCAGAGCATTGGGTTGTTGTTGAAGGAGAGGCTTCCATTGTTTTAGATGATAAGAAATTTAATATAAAGGAAGGCGAATCTATTTATATTGAAAAAGAACAGCATCACCAGTTAGTTAATAACACTAATAAGCCGTTAGTTATCATTGAAACTCAAGTAGGAACATATTTTGGGGAGGATGATATTGTTAGAATTGAAGACCCATATAATAGATGATTAGTTCTAATAAGCACAAATTATGTGTTGCTCCTATGATGGAAAGAACTGATAGGCATTGTAGATTTCTATTTCGCCTATTATCACCAAATTCCTTTTTATATACAGAAATGATTACCCCTCAAGCAATAATAAATGGAAGGAAAAATCTTATTAAATATAATAAAATAGAACATCCAATTGCAATACAGCTAGGTGGTAGCAATTCTAATGATTTATCTAATGCATCAGTTATTGCTGAGGATTATGGCTATGACGAAATAAATTTAAATATTGGCTGTCCAAGCAATCGCGTAAAGTCAGGTAATTTTGGCGCATGCTTAATGAATTCTGCAAATCTAGTTGCTGAAAATATTGATAAGATAAAAAATAAAGTTGATATACCTGTAACAGTAAAAACTAGAGTAGGAATTGATAATAATGATAGTTATGAATTTCTTTATAATTTTATTAATATCATAACTAGCTCAGGATGTAAGACAGTATTGATTCATGCTAGAAAAGCTATACTTTCAGGTTTTTCCCCAAAGCAGAATAGAAATATACCAGAACTAGAATACAGCAAAGTTTATAGAATAAAAAAAGATTTTCCTGAAATAGAGATAGTGATAAATGGAGGAATAGTTGATAAAAATAGCGCCTTAGATCAACTTCAATATGTTGATGGAGTTATGATCGGAAGGGCTGCTTATAAGAATCCATTCTTTCTGAAAGAACTAGAAAAAGTATTTTTTAATATTGAAGGTTGTATAATATCAAGAAAAAAATTAGGATTTAAGTACCTTGACTATATGAGACAAGAGATTAGATTAGGTACACCTATAACCTTGATGACTAGGCACCTAATAGGTTTATATTTTGGTTTACCAGGTTCAAGAAATTGGAAGAATTCTTTATCAAAAAAAATAGATAAGATAGATTCGTTAGAGAAAATATTTAACCAAAGCGAGAGATTAGTTGAAAAATAATATACATAATAACTCAGAAATGAGTATGGCTAAAAATGCTGATATTCATGAATTATATGAAGAAGCGGTTCAAAGTGTTGATAATGAAGTTGAATTTATTGACTCGACCTTTTTAAAGCTAAGAAATCGATCAGCAATAACATTTCGTGAAGATTTTTGTGGTACAGCAAGTCTTTGTTGTGAATGGGTTAGAGGATCCTCAGATAGATATGCTATTGGTGTTGATATTGATAATAAGGTGCTAGATTGGGGTAAAGCAAATAGGATAAATCAATTACCAGAAATTGATAGACCAAGAGTTTCTTTAGTTAATCAAGATGTAATGAAAGTCAAAACTAATGCGGTTGATATAGTTGGGGCATTTAATTTTAGTTACTGGGCATTTAGGTCACGCCAACAGTTGAAAGAGTATTTTATTTCTGTTCATGACTCATTAGTTGACGACGGACTTTTATTTTTAGATGCATATGGAGGCTCTGAGGCATATGAAGTTCTTAAAGAAAAAACTAAATGTGATGGCTTTACTTATATATGGCGCCAATCATCATATGAGCCTGTTACTGGAAATATTATATGCCATATAGATTTTAAATTTCCTGATGGCTCAAAAATAAAGAAAGCTTTTAGTTATTATTGGAGATTATGGTCTTTGCCTGAAATAAGAGAAGTACTGATTGATTCAGGCTTTAATAATGTTAGGGTTTACTGGGAAGGCGAGGATGATGAAGGTGAGGGTAGTGGAGAGTTTTATGAAGAATCAAAAGGGGAAGCAGATCCAGGGTGGATTGCCTATATAGTAGCAGAGAAGTAGTGTTTATTTAGATAATCTATCTACTGCACTATTAAGTTCTTCATACAGCTCTTTTGGCAGCCTTTCTCCATAGCTATTTAGATATTCCCCAACCTCATTTAATTCTTTTTGCCAATTTTTACTATTAATTGATAACAATTCTTGTAGATCATTTTTTGAAATTTCCAGACCTTCTGTATTTATATCATTTTCTATAGGGAGGTCACCTATAGCGCTATCTATAGCATCAACTTCTCCATTGCATCTGTTAATGATCCATTCAAGAACTCTCATGTTTTCACTAAATCCTGGCCATAAGAATTTATTATCTTGGTTTTTTCTAAACCAATTAACATGAAAAATCTTTGGAAGGTTTTTTGATTTTTTAGCGAAACTTAACCAGTGAGACCAATAGTCAGCAAAATTATAACCACAAAAAGGTTTCATAGCCATTGGGTCTCTTCTGACCACGCCAACTTCACCTGTCGCTGCAGCAGTTGTTTCTGAAGCGACACTGGCACCCACAAGAACACCATGCCGCCAACTTTTAGCTTGATAAACAAGTGGAGCTAATTCTTTTCTCCTACCTCCAAAAACTATAGCTGATAATGGGACTCCTTCAGGAGCTTCAGAAAGGCTTGAATAGCTAGGATTATTTTTAGCTGAAACAGTAAATCTTGAATTAGGATGGGCAGCAGGACCATTATTTTTATCAAACTCATTACCTTTCCAATCCAATGAAGGCCTACCTTCTAATTTTTCTTCCCACCAAGGCTCATTATTGTCAGTAATGCCAACATTAGTAAAAATTGTATTTTTTCTTATTGTCTCAAAAGCATTTTTATTAGTTTTTTGATTGGTTCCTGGAACAACACCAAATAAGCCAGCTTCAGGATTAATTGCTCTAAGGTAACCATCTTTATCAAGATGAAGCCAGGCTATATCATCTCCCAATGTCCAAACTTTCCAGCCTTTATAATTTTCAGGCGGTATAAGCATAGCAAGGTTAGTTTTACCACAAGCTGAAGGAAAAGCACATGCAGCATAATGAACGTCTCCCTGAGGGTTTTCAATACCAACAATTAACATATGTTCCGCAAGCCATCCTTCTGTTCTTGCTTGGTAGCTAGCTATTCTAAGGGCATGACATTTTTTCCCCAATAAGGCATTACCACCATAACCAGATCCATAGCTCATAATTGTTAAGTCTTCTGGGAAGTGCATAATAAATCTTTTATTTGGATCTAGCTCTCCAGTAGAGTGAATACCTTTAACAAATGTACCCTTTTTTTCAATTTCAGATAAGGCTTCTTTCCCCATTCTTGTCATAAGATACATATTAATTACAACATAAGGACTATCAGTAATTTCTACGCCATGTCGTGATAGATTAGAATTTAGTGGCCCCATACAGTAAGGTATTACATATAATGTTCTTGATTTCATACAGCCTGAGAAAAAGTTAAGCATTTTTTTCTTAGCTATATCTGGTGCCATCCAGTTATTATTTTGTCCTGCATCTTCTTCATTTTTCGAACAAACATATGTTAAATGCTCTACTCTAGCTACATCTTCAGGATCTGATCTATGTAAATAGCAATCTGGGAAGCTTTCTTCGTTTAGTTTTAGAAGACTGCCATCTTTAATCATATCCTCAACAAGCTTATCAAATTCTTCTTTGCTACCATCACACCAGTGGATAGAGTCTGCCTCAGTTAAACTGCATATCTCATCTACCCATTGATTAAGTATATTTAGGCTTGAAGCCATAATTTTTTCCAATTGATGTATAATTTTAAGTGGTTATTATGCAATGATTTTTCTTAAATGTTTAGTAATTATTTACATAAATGTATAATTTTATTTAATAGGTTAAATCTAGGTATAGTATGAAATTATTAGGTATTGAGACTTCAGGTGATATTGGTTCAGTAGCTTTAAAAGTTGGCGAAGAGGTAGATCAGAGGCTTATAAACACACCAAAAGAGCAGACTCTTGTGATTTTACCTTTAATTGAGGAAATGCTCATAGAGAGAAATATGTGTATCTCTGATCTTGATGCTATAGCTTTTGGAGTAGGTCCGGGATCCTTTACTGGTATCAGAGTAGCAACTGCTTTAGCTCAAGGTCTCGGATATTCTGCTTCCTTACCACTTTTGCCTGTTTCTAGTTTAGCTACCTTAGCTCAAGGCTATAAAAAATATGTATCTGAATATAAAGTCTTGGTTTGTATTGATGCTAAGATGAATGAAATTTTTTGGGGAATATATAATATCAATCAAGGAGTGGCCTTCCCCTTGATAGATGAAAAACTATCTAGACCTAAAGATATTTTCGTCTTAGATGATAGTAGCTATATATGTATAGGGAATGCTTTTAAAATATATGATGACTTACTTTCGGATATCACTAGTAAAGCAGATAGAATTTTTTTAGATTCTAGGCCTTATGCAAAGGACTTATTTCCAAAGGCGATCCTAGATTATGAAAAAGGACTAAATTTAAACCCAGGTGATATAATACCGAACTACTTTAGAGATAATTCAGCATGGATTAACAATTAAATTAAAAGTTTTTTAATAAATTTGTAATAATTTTATTAAATAATATTTACTATGAAAAAGAAAATTCTTATTGTAGAAGATGATTCATCAATAGCTAATATGTTAGTTTTTAATCTGAATAATTCAGGCTACTCGACATCAGTTGCTCTATCAGGAGTAAAAGCAAAATTATTGATTTTTGATTTTAAGCCAGATTTAATTCTTATGGATTGGATGCTCCCAGATATTAGTGGGATAGAATTAATTCGAGAGTTTAAAAGAGATGAAATCTCAGCTTCTATTCCAGTAATCATGCTAACAGCTAGGTCTCTTGAAGATGATAAAGTTTTAGGATTAGATAGCGGTGCTGATGATTATGTTACTAAGCCTTATTCATATAAAGAGCTAGAAGCAAGAATCAATGCTACTTTAAGGAAATTATTTGAGAAAGAAAAAGACTTATTTGAGGTAGGCTCGCTTAAGATAGATAGGGAAAGTCAAAGAGTTTATATAAAAGGTATGTTAATAAGTTTAGGTCCTAAAGAGTACAATATATTAAATTTTTTTACTCAAAACCAAAATAAAGTGTTCTCAAGAGCTCAGCTTCTCGATAATATATGGGGGCGTAATATATATATAGATGAGAGAACTATCGATGTTCATATCAGAAGGCTTAGGTCTTCATTAGCTATTGAAGGATGTAATAGGATGATTCAAACTGTTAGAGGCTCTGGGTATAGATTTTCGTCAGAGGTTAAATGAGATCGTACTGGTTTAAACACTTCCTATCAGTAGTTATATTTTTATTTTTTTTATTTTTATCTAGCTATTTATTAGTTTATTCATTATTAATTTCTTTTATCCTACTATTCCTAGCTTGTCTATTTTACTGTACCTATCTATTGTATACCTTATATTTTTTAGACAAGGGCTTAAGATCAAAAAAACAAGCCCCTATCTATAGGCAAAAAGGATTGTCGGTAGAAATCTTCAATAATATGAATAAAATGATCAATAGTTATGATAGAAGAAAAAAGGATTATATAGATGTTATTGATGGAGTAAGGCAATCAACTAGATCAATTACTGATGTAGCCGTCCTTTTGAATTTAGATAATGAAATAGAGTGGTTTAATTCATCAGCAGAAAAAATGCTAGGATTTAATTTAAATTCAGATATTGGGCAAAAAATAGATAATTTAATTAGGCTTCCTAGTTTTATTGATTTTCTAGACAAACTTGATAAAGATACTATTATTTTTTCATCTCCAATTAATGATTCTATTGAGATAGAGGCAAGATTTATCCCTTATGGTGTTGATCAGCGCCTCATCATTTTTAGAGATATTACAGATCAATTAAATTTAGAGGTGATGAGAAGAGACTTTGTTGCTAATGCCTCTCATGAGCTAAGATCTCCAATAACTGTAATATCAGGGTATCTAGAAATTCTTTCTTCATTTAAAGACCTATCTAGTAAATCAAAAAAACCAATTGCTGAGATGCAATTTCAAGTTGATCGTATTACTGAGATTCTAAACGATCTAATAAAGATCTCCATTATGGAGTCTACTATAAGTGAAGCAGAATATAAGGCTATTGATGTTTTTAATATTTTATCTTCTATACAGAAGGAATTTTCAGAAAAAAATAATATAGCATCTTTATCCTTTAATATTTCTAAGGATATCCAGATTCTTGGTAATGAAATTGAAATATATTCAATTTTTCATAATTTAATTAGCAATGCGGTTAAATTTACTCCGAGTGATGGAATTGTAAAAGTTACATGGTCTTTGAAAGAGAATGATGGCGAGTTCAAGGTAGAAGATACAGGTGTAGGAATTTTAGAAGAGCATATTGAAAGAATAACTGAACGATTTTATAGAGTAGATGGTTTGTCTCAATTAGATAATAAAGGAGCTGGTCTTGGTCTAGCTATTGTGAAGCACGCACTAAAAAGGCATGGTAGCTCTCTAAAAATTGAAAGCTCTATTGGAAAAGGAAGTATATTTAGGTGCTATTTTATTAAAAAAAGAATAAAATCAATTGATTAAATAGGATTTTGAAATGGAATTAGATAATTTAAATCAGCATACTTCTAGACAATATAATGAAGAGCTAGAGAATTTAAAAAATTCAATTATGAGTATGGGTGGTACTGTTGAGGAGCAACTAAATAGTGCTCTCATAGCGTTTTCAGATGCTGATAGCAAATTAGGACTGAAAGTTGCTAAAGATGATCATAAAATCAATTTATTAGAGGTAGAAATTGATCAAGAGTGTAGCAGAATACTTGCTACAAGATCACCTGCTGCTATTGATTTAAGGATTATTATTGGAATAATAAAAGCAATTACAGATTTAGAAAGAATAGGTGATGAGGCGGAAAAAATTGGATCTATTTCTGCTAGGCTAGCAAGCCATCAAAGGCCAGATTCAAACTATAAAGAACATCGTAATTTAGCAAAACTAGTCAGAACTATGCTGCATGACTGCTTAGATTGTTTTGCTAGATTAGATGCTGACAAAGCCCTAGAAATATATAGATCAGATGAAGAGATTGACTATGAATATGAAGTTATTTGTCGTCATAGTGTTACGATAATGATGGAGGATCCTACACTCATTTCAAGGGTTATTGATTTGACATGGGTAGCTAGGTCATTAGAAAGAATAGGAGACCATGTTAAAAATATTTGTGAATATATAATCTTTATTGTTCATGGTAAAGATATTCGACATACTGATATAAATAAAGTCATCCTACCTGAAGATTTATAGTTTTTAAGCTTTTACATGAAAATTAATTTAAATTTTAGTTATCGATCATTAAATTATTTAGGTTTTATTTTTGCTTTATCCTTAATTTTATATGCATTATATGCACAATATATTTTAAATCTTGAAGCTTGCCCTCTTTGTATATTCCAGAGAGTAGCAGTGATTTTAGCTGGTATTTTATTTTTAATATGTGCTATTCATTCTCCAAAAGAAATTATGGCAAAAGTTTATCATTTAATGATTACGTCGACTTGTTTTCTAGGTATGGGTATATCTGCAAGGCATGTATATCTTCAAAATCTACCACCAGATAAGATTCCTAGCTGCGGCCCTGGTTTAGGTTATCTATTTGATACTTTCCCGATATTTGAGGTATTAAGAATGATTTTTACTGGCTCAGGCGAGTGCGCTGTTATCAATTGGTCTTTTATTGGACTATCTATGCCTAGCTGGGTTTTTATTTGTTTTTTGTTTCTTATTTTTATATCTTATTTAGCAAACTGGAAGACAAAAAATTATTTATTCTAATCAGTATCATTTAGTCAGCTAAAATTTTCTTTGAGATACTGTAATAGATATTTTCAAGTTTTGATATATCAGTAATTTCTATGCATTCATTTACTTTATGTATTGTTTCATTAATTGGTCCAAATTCAACCACATCAACTCCATAAGGAGCAACAAACCTACCATCTGAAGTTCCACCACTTGTTGATGGCTTTGCAATTATTGATGTTTCTTCTTTGATAGAATCAATAACGGCTTTAGAAAGAATACCTTCTTTTGTAATAAAGGGCTCTCCAGCAGATTTCCATGTTATATCATAGTTAATTTTTAAAGACTCAAGAATATCTTCAACATGCTTACTAAGCGAGGCTAATGTCCATTCTGTAGAGTAACGAAAATTAAATCGACAAGTTAATTTATCAGGGACAACATTAGGGGCTTTTGAGTCACTATGAATATTTACCATTTGAAAGGTTGTAGGTGGAAAGTATTTATTACCATTATCAAGCGGCTCTTTATTTATATTTTCTATAAATTTAGATAATGAATGCATTACATTTTCAGATTCTAGTGGATATGCAACATGACCTAGAGTGCCAAATAATGTAAGCAATCCACTAAGGCTTCCCCTTCTTCCTATTCGAATTGTATCTCCCAAAATTTTATTACTTGAAGGCTCCCCAACTACGCACCAAGTTATTTGCTCGTTCCTTTTAGATAGGGTCTCCATAACTTTTTTTGTTCCATTTTCCGCTTCCCCCTCTTCATCACTAGTGATAAGAAAGGCAATGCTCCCATTATGATTAGGAAAGTCTTTTACAAATTTTTTAGCTGCAATGATCATTGCAGCTAGACTTGCTTTCATATCTGCTGCGCCTCTTGCAATTAGCCTATTATTTTTAATCTCTGCTTTGAATGGATCAACATCCCACTCACTAAGCGGGCCTGTCGGAACAACATCAGTATGACCTAGGAAACACAAAGTAGGTTTATTTTTATTACCATGATGACACCACAGGTTATCAACCGATCCAAATCTTAAATTTTCTATGATAAAGCCTGAGCCTTCTAGCTGCCTTGCTATAATATCCTGACATCCCTTGTCATCTGGGCTAATTGATGGTTTTTTTATTAGGTCAATTGCTAGATTTAAGGAATCCAAAGAAATGCTCCTAGTAATTTATGTTTCTTTATTCTAATACAATTATTTTTTTTTAGATAATCAATTTAAAAACCATTTTGTAATAAATTTGTAATATATATAGATTACATTATTAGCCTATTAGCTAGATGCTCATATAAGCTCAGGAGAGAAAAATGTATATATTTCAATTATATAATTCTATTTATCGTAAAAAAATTATATTAAGCTTTATTATTTATGTGTCAGTTTCTTTTCTAAGTACGGCTTATGCTCAATCGAGTAGAGATTTTATTAGTATCGTTGGCTCATCTACGGTTTATCCTTTTTCTACGGTTGTTGCTGAGCAATTTGGAAGAAATACTTCATTTAAGACTCCAACAATTGAGTCAACTGGTTCTGGCGGTGGTCTCAAGCTATTTTGTTCAGGCTATGGACCTCAATATCCTGATATTACAAATTCTTCAAGGAGGATAAAAAAATCTGAGGTTGATTTGTGTGAACAAAATGGCGTGATAGGTATTGTTGAAGTAAAGATAGGGTATGATGGAATTGCATTAGCTAGATCTATTGAGGCTAGTCAATTTAGTGTCTCAAGAAAGCAAATTTATTTAGCCCTTGCTAAGAATGTTCCTAATCCAAGTAATACTTCTGAGTTAATTCCTAATCCCTATCAATCGTGGTATGAGATTGATAAAAATTTACCTAATATAAGAATTGAAGTGCTTGGCCCTCCGCCAACTTCTGGCACCCGAGATGCTTTTGTTGAACTTGTCATGGATCCTGGTTGTTCAAGTTTTAATATAATAAATTCTTTAAACGATGATGAGCGTTTATCAGCCTGCCATACTATGAGAGAAGACGGGAGGTTTATTGAGGCTGGTGAAAATGATAATTTAATTGTTCAGAAGCTTGAAGTTAATCAAAATGCTCTTGGTATTTTTGGCTATAGTTTTTTAGATCAAAATCTCGATATAGTAAAGGGCTCATTAATCGATGGCGTGCCCCCAACATTTGAAGATATTGCGGATGGGAGCTATCCAGTTTCTAGGCCCTTGTATTTTTATTTAAAAAAAGAGCATGTTGGGCTTATACCTGGCTTAGAAGAATTCATGGATGAGTTTACTAGTGAGAACGCTTGGGGAGACTTCGGTTATCTTTCAGAAAGAGGCTTGATACCATTATCCCAAAATGAGAAAAATGAAATCTTGACTGCTGTAAGTAATTTGAATACCTTGAGCTTGGAAGATTAAACCATTCTAGGAATTCGTGTTATTTTTATTTTTAATATTTTTTTTATCGCTATCTTCGTATGTATACGTTAGGTACAGAGCATTATTTTTAGATAATTTATCTACATACCATTCCCTACCTTCATATCATGGCTTATATGTAGCCTTGTGGTGCTTTATACCAACTTTTTTTATATTTCTATTATGGAATTTATTTGAGCCTTATTACATTGAAGCTATATTGCTTTCTAGTTTGCCTGAAGAGTTTTTATCTCTTTCAGCTCTAGAGTTACAATTAGTTTTTAATAATATTAAAGCATTTTCTTCTGGGGCTATTTTTTTAGAGGACCCAGGCCAGTCATTCTTATTTTTAGTTGATATTTATCAAGAATCTATTGATCTGAGTCGTACTTTCTTATTAATTATATTACTAAGCTCATTATTATTTTCATTTATTTGGGCAATAAATAATAGCAAGCCAAGCTTTAAGGCTAGAGATAAAGTTGAAGGATTTTTAAAATTCTTTTTATCTATTTGTTCGCTAGTCGCCATTCTAACAACATTTGGTATTATACTCTCTGTAATATTTGAATCGATAAGATTTTTCGAGCAAATCCCAGTTATAGAATTTTTATTTGGAACATCATGGAGTCCACAAACTGCTATTAGAGCTGATCAAGTTGGCTCATCAGGCTCTTTTGGTGTCATTCCACTCTTTTTGGGTACTATTTTGATATCTTGTATAGCTATGTTTGTAGCTGTACCAATAGGCTTGATGTCTGCTATTTATCTATCTGAATATGCTAATCCAACTCTCAGGAGCGTTATGAAGCCAATGCTTGAAATTTTGGCAGGGATTCCTACTGTTGTTTATGGATATTTTGCAGCAGTGACTGTGGCACCGATAATGAGGGATATTGGTGAATCAATGAACCTAACTGTCTCTTCAGAAAGTGCTTTGGGAGCAGGATTAGTTATGGGTATTATGATTATACCCTTTGTTTCATCTTTATCAGATGATGCTCTAAATGCTGTTCCTAATAGCATGAGGGATGGATCTTATGGCTTGGGTGCCACAACATCGGAAACAATTAAAAAAGTAATATTACCAGCTGCTCTTCCAGGAATTATTGGAGGTATACTGCTAGCGCTATCAAGAGCAATTGGAGAAACTATGATTGTTGTTATGGCAGCTGGACTTTCAGCTAATCTTACAATTAATCCCTTTGAAGCAGTGACTACAGTAACAGTTCAAATTGTAACTTTGTTAGTAGGAGATCAAGAATTCGATAGCCCAAAAACTCTTGCTGCTTTTGCTTTGGGATTAGTCTTATTTTCGCTAACCTTATTGTTAAATGTTATTGCATTAAAGGTAGTTCGTCGCTATCAAGAGCAGTATGAATAGAGATATATTTATGAGTAATAGAGAGAAAAAATTGAGACAGAATTTGAAAAGGAGATATGCTTCGGAGTTTTTATTTAAGCTTGGAGGGATGTTTTCTTTGTTTGTTGGATTTTCTTTTTTATTATTTTTCTTCTATACGATTATTAGTACTGGTTACCCTGCTTTTCAGCAAACTTATATTCTTATCGATATAGATAAAAACCATACTTCTGAAGATATTTCTAATGAATTTTTTTACGATGAATTAAATTATCAAAATCTTATTAGAGATGGCTTGAGAGAGATTTTTCCTGATGTTTCAGAACGCTCAGAATTAAGAAATCTATATTCTTTAGTAAGCTCAGGAGGTATTTACGAATTTAAAAGTAGAATTATTAAAACGCCTTCATTGTACTCAGATAGTAGTAGTTTTTGGATTTTAGCCGATGATGAAGTAGATACGATATATAAGTCAAAAAGTAGCAATAACTTTATATTAGAAGATAAAATAAATTTAATTAAAAACTTAGAGAATGAAAATAGAATAAAACTAAAATTTAATACTCTATTCTTTACCTCTGGAGATTCTAGAGATCCAGAATTGGCCGGTATTGCTAGCTCATCACTCGGGTCGATTTATATGTTATTTATTACATTTATTTTATCATTTCCAATTGGTATTGCGGCTGCAATCTATTTGGAGGAATTTGCTCCAAAGGGTAGATGGACTGATTTTGTATCTGTAAATATAAGTAATTTAGCAGCAGTACCTTCCATTATATTTGGATTATTAGGATTAGCACTTTTTATTAACTTCTTCCATTTACCTAGATCTGCACCCTTGGTAGGCGGCTTAGTTTTATCTTTAATGACATTGCCAGTAATTATTATTTCATCAAGAGTCTCGTTATCCTCAGTACCTTCATCTATTCGCGATGCTGCTTTAGGTATTGGAGCATCTAAAATGCAAATGATATCTCATCATGTATTGCCTTTAGCTTTGCCAGGTATGTTAACTGGTTCAATTATTGGAATGGCAAGAGCTTTAGGTGAATCAGCACCTTTATTGATGATTGGAATGGTAGCCTTTATTGTTGATAAGCCTAGCTCAGTTCTAGACCCTTCAACTGCTCTGCCAGTTCAAGTTTATCTTTGGGCTGACAGTCCAGAAAGGGCTTTTAGCGAGAAAACTTCTGCAGCTATAATGATCCTGCTTTTATTTCTTTTTATAATGAATGCAGCGGCAATATATTTTAGGAAAAAATTTGAGAAGCGCTGGTAAGTTTTCTGTATCATTGCTATCTTATTATTTTATTGTTCGTTTAATATACTCACGATGGAAATAGATAAAGATTTTAAAACAATTGGTACAATTGAGTCATCTGATCCTGTCATAAGTGTAAGAGATCTTAATGTGTTTTATGGCGACGTTCATGCAATAAAGAATATAAATTTAGATATAGGATCGAATGAAGTTATTTCATTAATTGGACCTTCGGGCTGTGGCAAGTCAACATTTATTAGATGTTTAAATCGAATGAATGACACGATAGATTCGGCTAAAGTTACTGGTAGCATCGAACTAGATGGCAAAGAGATTCTTAATAAAAATGTAGATGTAGTAATGCTAAGGGCTAAAGTAGGGATTGTTTTTCAGAAACCAAATCCATTTCCAAAAACTATTTACGATAATGTAGCTTATGGCCCGAGAATTCATGGTTTAGCTCATGATAGGACTAGTTTAGATATGATCGTTGAAAAAAGTCTAATTAGAGCTGGCTTATGGAATGAGGTAAAAGATCGTTTGTCTTTGAGCGGCACCAGTCTATCTGGAGGTCAACAGCAGCGATTGTGCATTGCTAGAGCCATTGCCGTTGATCCAGAGGTTATTCTAATGGATGAACCTTGTTCTGCTTTAGATCCTATTGCTACCGCTAAAATTGAAGATCTAATTGATGAATTAAAAGATAAATATGCTATTGCTATTGTTACCCATTCAATGCAGCAGGCGGCAAGAGTTTCCCAAAGAACAGCTTATTTTCACTTAGGCCAGTTAATAGAGGTTGGTCTTACTGAAGCTATATTTACTAATCCGTCTCATAAAATTACAGAAGATTATATTACTGGAAGATTTGGCTAAGATTAGTTAAATAATTTTAATAAAACTGTAATATTTATATATTATATTTTAGCCTTATGTTGATAATTATAAGGTGTTTCTCATGAAATATATTTTTTTAGCTGTATTTTTCATATTTTTTAACTCTTATGCTTTTTCACAAACCTTAGATAGTGAGATTGCCTCTCTAAAAGATCAAGTTCAGGTTCTTATGAATAGGATTAATGAACTTGAAAAAGATCAGGTTCAAATATTAGAGCAAAAAAATAATAATAATTTAGCTTCATGGGCAGAAAAAACATCAGTAGCGGGCGATTTAAGATATCGATTTGAGTCTATTGATGCTGCTGAATCTATTCAAAGAGATCGTCAAAGAATACGTGCAAGAGTTGGAATCAAAAGCCAGCCTTCTGAGGATTTAGAGTTAGGCTTTGGTCTAACAACTGGTGGTGGTAATCCAGTTTCTGGCAATCAAACCTTAGATGGTGGATTTACAGGAAAGACAGTTACTATTGATTATGCATATTTTGACTTTGATATAAATAACACCTTGAGCATAAGAGGAGGCAAGGTTTCTAACCCTTTTTTTAGACCAGGAGGGCACTATCTTATATTTGATAATGATCTTAAGCCGGAGGGATTTGTTTTTAAATATGATTCAGATAGTTTTTTTGGAAATTTTGGTTTATTCCAAATCGAAGAAAGATCTGAAGCTGCTGATATAAGCATGCTTGGCGCTCAGCTAGGTTATCAATATCAATTTGCTAATGAAATAGACTTTATAACTGGTATTAGTTATTACAATTATGATGGCATCAAAAATAGCTGTCCTATTTTTTTAAATCAGGTGCTGGTAATACACTTGTGCCATTTGGCGGTGACTCCGAATTTCGTAGAACTTGTTTATATGGAGAGGGGGATGGAGGAGAATATGCTAATGATTATAGAGAAATTGAGTTTTTTAATGA
>CEUA01121733.1_pt1 | contig 15158 bp, 12 predicted proteins | sample 361541 | NCBI WGS metagenome assembly CEUA01 (sample SAMEA2623079, study PRJEB7988) | marine metagenome | isolation source: saline water (ENVO:00002010), including
TCATTTGCCTTTTCTAACGCTTGATTTCTTTTCTCGCCATTAATTATTAAAGGCATGGCTACATTTTCAATTATCGAAAAATCTGAAAGGAGATTATTAAATTGAAAGACAAAACCTATATTTTTCTTCCTTAAATCTGAAATTGACTTATCAGAATCCCAATTAACTTTATTCTCATTTACAAGAACTTCTCCTGAATTTGGTCTTTCAATTAATCCTGCAATATTTAGAATTGAAGTCTTTCCTGAACCTGATGGGCCAACAAGAGCGACTTTTTCGCTTCTTTTGATATTTATATCTATATCTTTAAAGACATCAATAGGAGTACCTTTAATAAAGTAAGTTCTTGAGATTTTATTTAGAGCAAGAATATTAGTCATTTCTTAAGGCCTCGGCTGGGTCTTTTGAAACTGATCTTATCGCAGGATAAATTGTTGAGACTATTGACAAAATAAAGGATAAAAGCGCTATAGAAATAACTTCAGGTATATGGATTTCTGAAGGCATAGTTATTAAATACAGAACTTCAGGATTGAATAAGGTTATATCAAGAACTGACATAATAAATAATCTTATTTCTTCAACATAAACACTTACTAAAATTCCAATAAATAAACCAACTATAGTAGCAAAAAAACCAATTTTAGCTCCAGTATAAACAAATAACCTAGCTATACTTAGTTTATTCATACCCATGGCACGTAGTATTGATATTTCTTTAGATCTATCTTTTACTAAGATAATTAAACCTGAAATGATATTAAGACCTGTTATAATCAATAATAGAGAAAATATAAGAAACATTACATTTCTCTCAACCAAAAGCATTTCCCTTAAATTTGCATTGGTCTGAGTCCAATCTCTAATAATTACATTATACTCACTTAAATCATCATCTATTTTTTCTCTATAGGATATTGATTTATCTGGATTATCTACGAATACTTGAATAACACCAGCTACATTGCCTAAGTTCAAAAATTCTTGCGCAAGTGATATATCTATAAAAATTACACTTGAATCATAATCCGTCATACCAATTTCAAAAATTCCAGAAACATCGTATGAATATGATCTAGGAATTGTTCCAAATGGCGAAGAAATACCTCTTGGAGACATTAATGTAATATTATCTCCAACACTTATCCCTAAAGAAGAAGCTAGTCTAGAACCTATAACAACGCCATCATTTGATAAATTATCTTTACCTGAAATAATATTAGAAGAAATTATATTAATCTTAGAAATATCATTAGGCGGTATTCCTCTTAACAATGCACCTGAAGATTGACTTTCACCCATGGCTAAAACTTGAGCTTCTATCATAGGCATAGATTCTACAACTTCTTTAGTTTCTTTTAAAATTTGCTGGATAGACTTTACATCCTTAATTCCTTCTTGCTGCATTGGATAAATTAAAATATGTCCATTAATGTTAACTATCTTATTTATGAGCTCAGTTCTAAAACCATTCATAACTGACATAACAACTACTAATACCGCTACACTAGATGAAATACCTAAGAATGAAATTAATGTTATTACAGAAAAAAATCCCTCTTTTCCTCTCGGTTTTAGGTATCTCTTAGAAATCCACAGCTCTAGTAAAAACTTTCTCAGTTTTCTCTCCGTCACTAAAATTTTGAAGTTAATAATTTTACAACAGATTTTAAATCAATGCTCTCTTTAGATTTATTTGCACGATCCTTAATTTCTATTTTTTCTTCTTTAAGGTCTCTTGGGCCAATTATTATTTGATAAGGTAAACCTATAAGGTCCATATCAGCATATTTTTTTCCAATACTTTCATCTCTGTCATCTAAAAGAACTTCGAGACCGTTATTTTCAAGATCGGATTTAATTTGACTAGATACTTTTATGCATTCTTTATCAGAATGACCAAGATTAATAATTCCAACCTCAAAAGGGGTAACAGATTTTGGCCATACTATACCATCATCATCAAATGACGATTCAATAATCGCAGCAACAAGACGTGAAACACCGACCCCATAAGATCCCATAAATACAGGTACATTTTTTCCATTTTCATCATTTATAAAGGCTTTCATTGGTTCTGAATATTTAGTGCCAAAAGAAAATATATGACCAACTTCTATTGCCTTTCCCTTGCCTTTGAATTCTTCAGGAACTTGTGAATTATAAATATTTTTATCATGCTTATCATCTGTAGCAGAATAGAGTTTAGTATATTCATCAACAATACCTTCTAAGTCTCGATCACTGGATAGAGGCATACTTGAAATATCTATATGAGCAATTCTCTTATCATAATAAATTTCTGTTTCTCCAGTTTTTGTTATTATTGAGAATTCATGACTTATATTTCCTCCTATAGGACCACTATCCGCTACAACAGGTATAGCTTTTATTCCTAATCTTTCAAAAATACTCATATAAGAAACAAACATTTTATTATAAGAAATCCTTGAATCTTTTTCATTTAAATCAAAAGAATAAGCATCTTTCATTAGAAACTCTCTACCTCTTAATAATCCAAATCTTGGTCTAATTTCATCTCTAAATTTCCATTGAATATGAAAGAGATTTAATGGAAGATTTTTATATGATTTGATATATGTTCTAAAAATTTCAGTAACTTGTTCTTCATTAGTTGGTCCATAAAGTAGATTAGCACCATGCCTATCAGTAATTCTAAGCATCTCATCGCCGTAACCATCATACCTGCCTGATTCAACCCATAAGTCAGAAGATTGCAATGTAGGCATCAAGATCTCTATTGCGCCAGCCAATTCTTGTTCTTCTCTGACTATATTTTCTATTTTTTTGAGCACCTTTAATCCAAGAGGTAACCAACTATAAATACCTGCACTTTCTTGCTTAATCATTCCTGCTCTAAGCATTAATTGATGGGAAGGAATTTTTGCCCCTGAAGGAATCTCCTTACTTGTTGGTATAAAATATTTAGACCAAAACATAATTTACCTCTGAATCAGTTAGTTCTTATTTAATATTATTTAAAAATAAACTAATTGTAATGAATAATTACCTCTACGAAAGGTTTTTTTCCCCATATATAATTAATTTCTTTTGTAATAGCGTTCTTTATCCTTTTTTCAAAAGAGTTATTTAAATTCTTAGACTTTAAAATATTTGAAATTCTTTCTTGTATTAAATCAGTTAATTTTATACCTAATTCATCATATTCTGGCACTCCAACAGAACTAACTAGAGGTCTACTTTTTATTTTATTATTTTGAATCTGAAGGCTAATAATAATAATTCCTGAAAAAGACAGTTTACTCCTATCGCTTGAAGGAGATTCAAAGTCTGGCAAAATAATTTTTCCGTCCTTGTAAACCCTTCCATTTTCTATCTTTTTGAGATCACCAAAACCGTCTTTATCTAATGTCAATAAATCACCATTTTCAATAACCATAGAGTCAATATTACATCTATTAGCTAAATTAGCATTTTCTCTCAAATGCCTATGTTCACCATGCACTGGTATCATATATTTAGGCTTTATCAGATTAAACATATTTATTAGTTCATCTTTGCAAGGGTGACCAGATACATGTACAAAGCTATCTTTTTCAGTAATTACATTAACACCTTTCTTTGCAAATAAATTCTGTAAGCGCAAAATGCCATATTCATTTCCAGGTATCATTTTTGAAGAAAATATTACTGTATCACCCTCTTCTGCATAAAGGTTCCTATGTTCATCACGAGCAATTTTTGATAAAGCGGCACGAAACTCGCCTTGACTCCCTGTACATAAAATTAGAGCTTTGTCAGAAGGTAAATAACCGGCATCTTCTTCATCTACAAAATCTGGCACACCATTAAAATAGCCTGTTTTTTTAGCCGCATTTACTATCTTATGCATACCTCTACCAGATAATACAACTTGCCTATCATTAATCGCGGCAGCTTCAGCTACTGATGTTAGTCGAGCAACATTTGAAGCAAATGTGCTTAAAAATATCCTTCCATCAATTTTTGAAATAATTTCAATTAAAGAATCTTTAACCTTTGACTCCGAGCCAGATTTTCCTGGAACAATAGAATTAGTTGAATCACAAATTAAATAATCGATATTTAATTTATCTAACTCTTTTGATTTATCATCATCAAAAGCCCCCCCAACTATAGGATCTTCATCCATTTTCCAGTCTCCAGTGTGAAAGATATTAAGCCTAGGAGTTTTTATTATTAAAGCATTCATTTCTGGTATTGAATGAGATAAACCCAATGCTTTAATTGTAAAAGATCCAATGCTAAATTCTTCTTTTTCTTCAATTATTACTAAACTATCTTTAAATTCTATTTCATGCTCATTAAACTTTTCTTCAAGTAAAGCGGCAGTAAATTTAGTTGTATAAATTGGGCATTTTAGATGAGGCCATATATAAGGCATTGCTCCAATATGATCTTCATGAGCATGAGTTAAAATAACTGCTAAAAGGTTTTTCTTTCTTTTAATAATAAAATTTGGATCTGCCATTTGAAGGTCTATTCCAGGTAAACCTGATTGAGAAAAGGTCACTCCGCAATCTACCATTAACCATTCTTCTTTTTTTTCTTCTTTATAGCCATAAAGATTAAGATTCATTCCAATCTCACCTGTTCCTCCTAGAGGAAGAAAAAAAGTCTTACTCATGAAATTAACCTGTCATAAATCTCTGCCGCATAAAAAACAGTTTCTTTGTTGTTTTGAGATAAAATTAAACCTCCTTGATCATCTAATCCAGTAAAAGTACCTTTTAATTTTTTTCCGTCTGGTAGGATAATTGAAATATTTTCGTTCATTTTGTATGCCACTTTAAGCCATTCCTTTAGTATTTTTTTGAAGTTTTTGCCTTTTTCCCATAAATTTAAATACTCTATTAGGTTTTTATTTAACTTTTCTAGAAAATCATCCCTAGTAATGTTTAATTTCATTTCCTCCATAAGGTTAGAAGCTTTAAAAGATGTATTTGATGGTGAGTTAATTAAATTAACCCCAATGCCAATTGCTAAAATTTCATTAGCTTTTTCTTCAGATCTTAAACTTTCAATTAATATGCCGGCACATTTAGCATCATTAATAATTAAATCATTAGGCCATTTTAATTTTATATCAATATTATTTATTTTCTTAATAAATGAATTAACTGTATCTTTTAAAGCAACAGATGTCACAAATGATATCTGAGGAGTTAAACTTTTTTCAATATTGATTTTAATAACAAAGGTGCCCATAAAGTTTCCTTCTAAAGATTCCCAATATCTATTTTTTCTTCCCCTTCCAGAAGTTTGTTTATTTGCTATAACCCAAAATGGAAAACTCTCTATACTTTCTAATAATCGTTGAGCTTCATTATTTGTGCTATCGATCTCATCATATAAAAATAGTTTTGATTCACTTAAAAACATTATAATTATATTAATTCAAAACAAGTGATGCTTCTTTGGTTAAATCTGCCAAAGGAGAAATTGATAAGATAATTATAAAGGCAACAACAAAAGAAATGCAAATAAGATTAATAAAACCTAATGATCTAGAAAAAGGATAATGTTTTTCTTCACTGGAGCGATCAAAAAACATTACTTTAACAAATCTTATATAATAAAAAGAGCCAATAACACTCATCAAAAGCCCAAAAATAGCTAGATAAAATAAGCCTTCTTTTATTATAGCCATAAAAATAAAGTACTTTGCAAAGAAACCAGCTAGTGGCGGTATGCCTGCAAAAGAAAACATATAAATACCCATTGAAATTGCTAAAGAAGGGTTTTTTATAGATAGCCCTACTAAATCAGAAATTTTATCAATATTCTCATCAGTGTTGTTTTGTATATTAATTAAACAAGTAAAAAAACCAATATTTGATACAACATAAATAAGCATATAAATTAGAATACTATCAATATATTCCGGCTTCCCAGTAGTTAAAGCTAGAACAGCAAAACCCATATGGGCAATCGAACTATAAGCGATAAGTCTTTTTATGTTAGTTTGCCATATAGCTGTAATCGAACCCAACGCTATGGAGAAAATTGAAACGAAAACAATTATTTGATACCAGTTATTGGTAAAATCAACAAAAGGTACATAGAGAATTCTTATCAGAACAATAATAGCTGCCATTTTAGGAACTGATGCAAAAAAAGATGTCACTGGTGTTGCAGCACCTTCATAAACATCTGGAGCCCACATATGAAAAGGAACAAGAGAAATTTTAAATATTATTCCTGAAATTAAAAATACTAAACCTATTAAAAATCCTATTTCATTTGTTACACTCAAATAATTAATTTCTGTAAATACTGTTGTTCCTGTAAAACCATATATTAATGAAGCCCCATAAAGGAAGAGTCCTGAAGATAATGCTCCTAGAATAAAGTACTTAACTCCACTCTCAGAAGAATAAATGTCACTTTTATTAAATGAAGCCAAAACATATAAAGGTAAGCTTTGAAGTTCAATTGCTAAATAAAGTGATATTAGGTCATTAGCTGAGACCATAAGAGCCATACCTAATGTTGAAAACATTATCAAAATAGGAAATTCAAAAGCCCCCTTATCTGTCTTTCTCAGCCATTTGGATGAAATAATTATTGAGATAGATGATGAAAGAAAGATTACAAATTTAGATATTCGAGTTAATCCGTCTTCTATATAAAAAGAATTAAAAATATAAACGGTATCCTTTTGTATAAATAATTCAATAAAGGAAAGAACAAATAATATTACAAAAGCAGTAAAAATTATAAAATTTATAGACTTCTTTTGATAAAAAGAGCCTACCATAAGCAAAATCATTGCACTCGTAACTAATATAATTTCAGGAATCATTGCGCTTATGTTACTAAACATTTCTTCCATTATTTATCTCCGTGCATAAATTTAACGCTATCAGATAAATCTATTGATGAAGCAGATATTAAATCAAGAACTGGCATAGGATAAATACCGAATAATATAATTAATACAACCAAAGGAATAAGAATTACTTTTTCTCTAAAAGATAAATCTTTAAGCGTCTTTACCGCTTCATTTGATATCTTCTCAAAAATAACGTTTCTATAAAGCCACAGACCATAAACTGCTGACAATATAACCCCAGAAGCTGCAAAAAATGCAAAAGTTTTCGAGACAGAAAATAAAGCTATAATTGTGAGAAATTCTCCAATAAATCCACTTGTTCCAGGTAGGCCAATATTAGCTAAAGTAAAAATCATAAGCATTACTGCAAATTTTGGCATTACGCTAACAACACCACCATAGTCACTAATTTTTCTTGTATGCATTCTCTCATAAACAACTCCAACAGATAAAAATAAAGCTCCAGAAATTAAACCGTGAGAAAACATTTGAAAAATGCTTCCTTGAATACCATTTATAGAAAATGTGAAAATGCCCATAGTCACAAATCCCATATGAGCAACCGAAGAATAAGCAATTAACTTTTTTATGTCCTCCTGAACATATGCGACTATAGAGGTATAAATAATTGCAACTATACTTAAGAAAAATACAAAATTAGAAAAATACAAACTAGCATCTGGAAACATAGGTAATGAAAATCTTAAAAACCCATACCCACCCATTTTTAAAAGAATTGCTGCAAGTATTACTGATCCTGCAGTTGGCGCTTCTACATGTGCATCAGGAAGCCATGTATGAACTGGCCACATAGGCATCTTGATAGCAAAAGAAGCAAAAAAAGCTAACCATAAGATATTTTGAGCCATACCTTTATCGATATTGAGATTTTCATAAATTAGCGGTAGTTCTGTAGTTCCAGAAATTAAAACAATAAAAATAATTGCTGCCAACATAAGAACAGATCCTAATAGAGTGTAAAGAAAAAATTTAAATGCAGAATAAACTCTCCTCTCTCCACCCCAAATACCAATAATTATAAACATTGGAATAAGCACGCTTTCAAAGAAAATATAAAACATAACTATATCTAATGAACAAAAAGTACCTATCATAAGGGTTTCAAGAATAAGAAATGAAGACATATAATGATCAATTCGATCGCTTATAGAGTTCCAGCTCGCTAAAATGCATACAGGAGTCAAAAAGGTCGTCAATAATATAAAAAGAATTGAAATACCATCAATTCCCATTTGATATGTAAACAACCCTTTCATAATTTCAGTACGTTCAAAAAATTGAAAATCTGTAGAATTCTTATCAAAATATAAAATAAGAAATAGTGAAATAATAAATACTGCTGAAGAAATAGTAAGAGCAATAAATTTCGATATTTTTTCATAATTCTCAGAATTAATTAATTTTCCTAAAATTATAAAAACAACTCCTAATAAAGGTAAGAATGTTAGAATTGACAATATTTGAATATCTTGCATCAATTAACCTATAAGAAAGAACGAAAGTAGAATCGCTAAACCGATAAGCATAGCAAAAGCATAATGATAGACATAACCTGTTTGAAATTTACTTATCTGTCTTGATAAAACTAATACTACAGAAGATATGCCGTCTGGACCTAAGCCATCAATAATTTTTTTATCAAAATATAACCATAAAAATAACCCTATTTTCTTTAAAGGTTTAACGAATAAGAAGTCATAAAATTCATCGAAATACCATTTATTAAGGAAAAAATTATATATTATAGAAAACCTCTTAGACAAATAAGAAGGTAATGATTTAAAAATAATATAAAAAATTATTGCTAAAGATAAACCTAGTAACATCATAATTAATGGAATTTTCTTTACCCATAAAGGAGAGTGATGAATTTCTTCAAGGATATGATTTCCGGGAGCAGTAAATATAGAATTACCCCACAAGCCAATTAAGTCATAAGAAACAAAGAAATCAAAGAAGAAATAACCAGAGAACAGAGCTCCTAAGCTAAGAATAAAAAGAGGAATAGTCATTGATAAGGGGCTTTCATGGGCTTTAGCAAGAACATCTTGTGAAGCTCTGGTTTCGCCATGAAAAGTTAAAAAAATTAATCTCCAAGAATAAAAACTTGTAAGTAGCGCAGAAAAAACAAGCAAATAAAAAGCATAATCATGCCCAAAAGAATGACTCATAAATGCAGACTCAATAATTGCATCTTTTGAATAATATCCTGAAAATAATGGAGCTCCAGTCAGCGCTAAAGTTCCAATTATCATTGAAATCCATGTAAAAGGTATAACTTTATAAAGACCTCCCATTTTTCTAATATCTTGTTCATCTGACATTGCGTGTATTACAGACCCAGACCCGAGAAAAAGAAGAGCTTTAAAAAAAGCATGGGTAAAAAGATGAAAAATAGCAACCTGATAAGCCCCAACACCTAGAGCTACAAACATATATCCTAATTGAGAACAAGTTGAATAAGCTATGATTCTTTTTATATCGTTTTGAACAAGACCTACAGTTGCCGCAAAGAAAGCAGTAGAAGAACCAATAATAATTATAAAAGATAATATTAATTGAGAATTCTCAAAAATAGGTGAGCACCTAGCAACAAGGAAGATTCCTGCAGTAACCATTGTTGCAGCATGTATTAATGCTGAAACCGGTGTAGGTCCCTCCATTGCATCTGGAAGCCAAGTGTGTAAGAAAAGTTGTGCTGACTTGCCCATGGCGCCCATAAAAAGCAATAAACAAGCCATATTAATAATATTTGTATCAACCTTACCTATATTTTGAAATATTTCATCAAAATTAACTGATCCTACAGCCAAGTAAATAGTGGCAATACCAAGAAGAAAACCAAAATCACCTACTCTATTAACTACAAATGCCTTCATCGCGGCTGCATTTGCTGAAGGTTTCTCATACCAAAAACCAATTAACAAATATGAAGCTAAACCAACACCTTCCCAACCAAAAAATAATTGAAGCAAATTATCCGATGTAACCAACATTAACATAGCAAAAGTAAAAAATGATAAGTAAGAAAAGAATCTATATTGATGAGGATCGTGGCTCATATAGCCTACAGAATAAATATGCACTAAGGAAGAAACAGAAGTAACTACAACAAGCATTACTGAAGTTAGTGTATCAAATTTAAGATACCAAGAAGCATTTAAATTTCCTGAGTTAATCCAATTAAAAATATGAACACTTTCAGGAGGGTTAGAATTCAAAGTTAGATAAAACAAATATGCAGATAGAGTGAATGATATAATCATTAATAAGCATGAAATAAAATGGCTTAATTTAAGTCCAATCCTATTACCTAAAAAACCAGATATTAAAGAGCCAATTAGAGGCAAAAAAACTACTAAAATTAATTCCATTACCCGCTCATTTTATTAATTTTATTAACATCAATATTACCTGCATTTCGAAAGTAAACGACAAGTATAGCCAAACCTATAGCTGCTTCACCTGCTGCAACAGTTAAAATAAATAACGAAAAAATTTGTCCGGTTATATCTCCTAGAAAAACAGAAAAAGAGATAAAATTAATACTAACACTAAGAAGTATTAATTCTAATGACATTAGTAATATTATTAAATTTGTTCTATTAAGAAAAATACCAAAAACTGCGGTTAAAAATAAAAAACCACTAAGGATTGTATAATGATATAAACCAATTTCTAAAATCATTCATCTTCCTCGAAAACTAAATCCTTTAATTCGATATTTTTCTCTTGGTCTCTTTGAACTTGTTTATTAATATCCTGCCTTCTTACATTATCTCTATGTCTTAAAGTAAGAACAATTGCTCCAATCATAGCAACCAACAATATTAATCCAGAAATTTGAAAATGATAAAAGTGATTTGTATAAATTACCGAACCAATAATCTCAGTATTACTTTTGTCAGAATTAACGATATTATTCTTTTCAAATAAATTCACTCCGCTTTGAGAATGATAGAATAATAAAGCCATTTCTACCAACAAAACGAAGCCAACTAAATATATTGTCTTAAGATATTTCTTCGATTCTTCTTTAATATCATCATGATTAAGATCAAGCATCATAACAACAAATAAGAATAAAACAGCCACTGCCCCCACATATACAATTAACATAATAAGAGCTAAAAATTCTGCCCCAGCTATTAAAAAAATAGCGGAAGCATTAAAAAAAGAAAAAATTAAAAATATTACAGAATTTATAGGGTTTTTTGATGAAATAACTAGTAATGCTGAACCTAAAATAAAAAAAGAAAAGATAAAAAATAATACTGAAACAAACATTATAATCTCGCTACCTAAAAGGTGCATCCCTTTCTAAATTCTTTACAAGTGATACTTCCCATCTATCCCCATTATCTAAAAGCTTTTCTTTTGTATATAAAAGCTCTTCTCTTGTTTCTGTTGAAAATTCAAAATTTGGACCTTCTACAATTGCATCGACTGGACAAGCTTCTTGGCATAGCCCACAATAAATACATTTAACCATATCAATATCGTACCTTGTCGCTTTTCTTATGCCGTCTTCATTTCTAGGAGATGCATCTATAGTAATGGCTTGGGCAGGGCAAACTGCTTCACACAATTTACAAGCTATACATCTTTCTTCACCATTTGGATATCTTCTTAATGCGTGCTCCCCCCTAAATCTTGGAGAAAGTTTTCCTTTTTCAGATGGGTAGTTAATTGTAACCCTTGGTTTAAAAAGGAAATATTTCATAGCCGTAAATAAAGCCTTAATAAAATCCCATTGAAATAAATTTTTAAATAGATATATAAAATTTTTCATTCGAAACCTATGGAGCAATATCAAAAATAAATAAAACAGATGCAGTTAAAATTACCCAAAAGAGAGATATTGGAAGAAAAACTTTCCATCCTAATCTCATTAATTGGTCATACCTATATCTTGGAACAAGAGCTTTAACCATACCAAACATAAAGAAAATAAATGCTACCTTTAACATAAACCAGACTACTCCGGGCACAGCATTAAAAGGAAAAATATCAAAAGGAGGCAACCAACCACCTAAAAAAAGAATAGTTATCATTGCACACATTAAAAATGTAGCGGCTAGCTCTCCTAAAAAATATAAAAGAAAAAAAGAAGAAGAATACTCTACCTGATACCCAGCAACTAGTTCGGCTTCAGCTTCAGGTAAATCAAAAGGCGGTCTGTTTGTTTCTGCTAATGCTGATACAAAAAATATAATAAACATTGGAAAGAGAGGAATAAAAAACCATAATTTTTCTTGCGCAAGAACAATATCAGTTAAATTAAGAGAGCCAACACATAACAAAACAGTGATAATAACAAATCCAATGGAAACTTCATAAGATACCATTTGTGCTGCTGATCGCATTGCGCCCATGAAAGGATATTTTGAATTCGAGGCCCATCCGCCAAGAATTATCCCATATACACCAAGAGAAGAAATAGCAAAAATATATAATATTCCCACATTAATATCTGCCACGACCCAATTCTCAGCAAAAGGTATAACAGCCCATGCAGATAGTGCTACAAAACAAGTAACTAGGGGAGCGGCTATAAAAATTACCTTATTAGCTTTTTCAGGTATAATTAATTCCTTTAGAAGAAGTTTAAGAAAATCCGCAACTGGCTGAAGTAAGCCAAAAGGGCCAACAATATTAGGTCCTCTTCTTAATTGTACAGCAGCCCATAATTTTCTTTCGCCATAAATACCTAAATAAGCCATCATAAGAACAGCAAATATCACAAGAAAGGATTGTAAAAAAATTAAAAATATTGAAAAAATATAATCCATAGAATTATCTCTCAATACCTTTTAACTTATAATTATTTCTTTTAGAAAGATTGTTGGAAGCTCTAGCAATAGAATTAGATCTCCAATAATTTGAAATTACCTTTCTAAAATTATGACCTTTAATCTCTTTAAAGTTAATTTTTTCTGGAATAGATCCTTTTTCATACAAACTAAAAGGATTCAGATTAGGCAATTCTTTAAAAATTTTATCTCTTAATTGATTTAGGTCTTTATATTTAAAATCAAAGCTTAGAGCCTCAGAAAGCATTGAGAAAATTTTCCAATCCTCTTTAGCTTCACCTAAAGGAAAAATAGATCTAATTGATTCCTGTACTCGTCCCTCAGTATTCATATAAAGTCCATTTTGTTCACAAAAAGCAGGTGAAGGTAGGATCAAATCCGCATTTTCTGCCCCTGAATCGCCATGATGACCCTGATAAATAACAAAAGATTCTTTATTGTGTTTTAAATTTAACTCATCTGCACCTAAAAGATAAAGAAGCTCTATATCACCTTTATTATAATTATCAATTATTTCTTCAGTATTTTGACCTTCTTTAGAAGGCAAAAAACCTATACTCATTGCGCCTGGTCTAGAAGCGGCAGAATGAAGAACATTAAATCCGTTCCAATCTTCATTTAAAAAATTATATTTATGAGCTAAGTTAATACATAGATTCAAAAATTCTTCCCCTTTTTTACCTAAAAGAGCTCCCTGACCTATAATCATACAAGGTTTCTGCATTAACTTTAGGTCTTTCGAAAAATCATTATTTCCATTAAGTATCTCTTCAACTATTGATGGTTCCTCACCAAGAAAGTTATATTTATAATTGAGATCAGACTGAAAACCTATAACACCTATTTTAAAGTTATTTTCCCTAGATTTTCTTAAAATTCTAGAATTAAGCAACGGAGCTTCTGTTCTTAAATCAGAGCCAATAATTAAAAGGCCATCTGAGTCTTCAATTTCAGAAAAAGTAGTATTAAATAACCATCTTTCACTTGATCCAGAAATTCTTGAACCATCTTGCCTACAATCAATATTATGACAATTAATATTTTCCATTAACTTCTTTAATAAATAAATAGACTCAATATTTGATAAATCGCCAGATATTGCAGCTACTTTACTTGGGTTTGTATTTGATAATTTATTAGCCGCAATTTTAATTGCATCATCCCAAGTTGTTTCCTTAAGTAAACCATTAATTCTCTTATATGGTTTGTCAATTCTTTGAAGAATTAACCCGTCCCAAAAAAACCTAGTCTTATCAGTTATCCATTCTTCATTTATATCTTCATTTAACCTTGGTAATACTCTCATAATTCTAAGGCCTTTAGAATCAATTCTTATATTTGAACCCATAGCATCCATAACATCGATTGATTCTGTTTTACTTAATTCCCAAGGCCTGGCAGAAAATGCGTAAGGTTTTGAAGTCAAAGCACCTACTGGGCATAAATCTATTACATTTCCAGATAATTCTGAGCTTACCGCCTCATTAAGATAAGTTGTAATTTCCATATCATGACCTCTTCCAATAGATCCTATTTCATCATTTCCCGAAATCTCAGATGAAAACCTTACACAACGTGTACAATGTATACATCTAGTCATTTCTGTTTTGATAAAAGGACCCATATCTTTATTTTCAACCGCCCTTTTGTCACCTTCAAACCTAGTATCACCTACTCCGAAAGCCATAGATTGGTCTTGTAAATCACATTCTCCACCTTGATCACATATAGGACAATCTAGCGGGTGATTCATTAGGAGAAATTCCAGAGCACCTTCTTGTGCGTTTTTAACGCGTTCAGATTTAGTATAAATCTTTAGACCTTCAGAAACTTGAGTAGCACAAGAAGCAACAGGCTTAGGACTCATCCCTCTTGAATCCTCTATATCAACAAGACACATGCGGCAGTTTCCAGCAATAGATAGTTTGTCATGATAACAAAACCTAGGAACTTCAACGCCCGCTATTTCACAAGCTTGAATAACAGCTAAACCGTCTTCAACCTCATAATCCTCTCCATCTATTTTTATCTTAACCATGTTTCTTGTTTTTCTCTTCCTGATATAGTTCGATACGATCTTCAATATGGCTTCTAAAATGATTAATAAGACCCTGTATAGGCCATGCAGCGGCATCTCCTAACGCACAAATTGTATGACCCTCAATTCTTTTTGTAATATCTAAAAGGGTATCAATATCTTCCTTTTGAGCCGACCCTTCTGCCATTTTTTCCATCATTTCCCAAAGCCAAATTGTCCCTTCTCTGCATGGAGTGCATTGACCGCAACTCTCATGCTTATAAAAATAAGATAGTCGTGCAATTGCCTTAATTAAGTCTGTGGACTTATCCATAACAATTACTGCAGCAGTTCCTAATCCTGATTGAACTGAACTTAATGAATCGAAATCCATTAACACATCATCACAAATACTTTTAGGTATCATTCTTACGGATGAACCTCCAGGTAT
>CEUA01045802.1_pt1 | contig 15116 bp, 11 predicted proteins | sample 361541 | NCBI WGS metagenome assembly CEUA01 (sample SAMEA2623079, study PRJEB7988) | marine metagenome | isolation source: saline water (ENVO:00002010), including
AATATCCAGGATAATTGTATTGTACATATTTTTCCCGGTAAAGATGTTATATTAGAAGAAAATGCACATATTGGACATGGAGCTATCATCCATGGCGCGAATATTGGAGAAAACTCGCTTATTGGCATGAATGCAATAATTATGGATGATGCAAAAGTTGGAGATGAATGTATTGTAGGAGCGCTTTGTTTTGTGAAAGGAGAAATGCAAATTCCAAATAGAAAAATTGTGGTAGGAAACCCTGCACAAATAAAAGGAAATGTTTCTGATGAAATGATCAACTGGAAAACGAAAGGAACTGAGTTGTATCAGGGACTACCAAAAGAATGCAGGAAATTAATGATAGAATGTGAACCTCTTACAGAGGTTGAAGAAAATAGAAAAGAAAAACAGAAAATAACTTTTGACACATGGAAAAAAACACAATAAAGAAGCTACTATTTATATTGTTATGCTTGCCTATATTCTTGTTATCCCAAGTACCACAGGGTGTAGGATATCAAGGTGTAGCAACAGATGCTAATGGAATAGAGCTTGTCAATCAATCAATAAGTATTCGAGCAAGTATACTTAGTGAATATGACGTTTTTAAAATATCTTTATTATCAGACAATAATGACGAAAAAATAGGTGGAACCAACACCTATCCTGCTAACGAAGGGTCTTGCAGATGTGTACGTTAAAAACAATCTAAAACATGAGAAACTACGAAAATTACGCTTTAGGAAGTTGGATAAAAGGAGATGGAGATGGCACCCCACTTTATAATGCTATAAATGGAGAGCAAATAGGCACAGCAACATCTAAGGGGCTAGATTTCTCACAGATGATGGATTATGCTAGAAAAACGGGAGGTCCTGCTCTTAGAAAGATGACCTTTCAAGAGAGAGGATTGATGTTAAAGGCATTAGCACTACACTTACATTCTATAAAAAATAAGTTTTATGCACTAAGTGCACAAACTGGAGCTACCAAGATTGACTCCTGGATTGATATTGAAGGAGGTATTGGAAATGTATTTACAAATGCATCTTTAAGGAAACAATTTCCTGACCTTCCTTATCATATTGATGGAGATATGGCTCCCTTATCTAAAAACGGGACATTTATAGGTCATCACATTATGACACCAAAAGAAGGTGTTGCTATTCATATAAATGCTTTTAATTTCCCTATATGGGGAATGCTAGAAAAAATTGCTGTTAACTTAATGGCTGGGGTTCCTGCTATTGTAAAACCTGCAACGCTTACTTGTTTTCTTACTGAAATGATGGTACGCGAGATTGTAGATTCTAAAATATTACCAGAGGGCTCTATTCAACTAATTTGTGGGAGTGCTAGGGGAATTATTGATAATGTAGAAACGGGAGACATAGTAACATTCACCGGTAGTGCTGATACTGGTAAAATGTTAAAAGCACATCCTAGATTAATAGAAGAAGCCATACCATTTAATATGGAGGCAGATTCTTTAAACTGTTCTGTACTAGCAGAAGATGTAGTTCCTGGAACTACAGAATTTGATATCTTTATAAAGGAAGTGCAAAAAGAAATGACTGTAAAAGCAGGACAAAAATGTACTGCTGTTAGAAGAATAATTGTTCCTGAAAAATTAGTAGAAGATGTACAGATTGCACTTGGAAAAAGACTAGCAAAAACTACTATTGGAGACCCTGCAGTTGAAGGAGTAAGAATGGGGTCTTTAGCTGGTAGTGAACAAAAAACAGAAGTAACAGAGAAGGTACATCAGCTTTCAAAATCACAAGAAATTATTTACGGAAGCTTAGATAATTTTGAAGTAACAGGAGCTGATAAGAACAAGGGAGCATTTATCTCTCCTATCCTATTTTTAAATGAGGATCCATTTAATAAAACTGACTGTCATAATATTGAGGCTTTTGGACCTGTTTCTACAATCTTACCTTATGAAACTATTGATCAAGCAATAGAGCTTGCTAAAATGGGAAAAGGATCTTTGGTCTGTTCTATCATCACTAATGACATGAAAATTGCAGAGCAATTTGTCTTAGGAGCTGCATCTATGCATGGAAGGATACTAGTTCTAAATGAAGCATGTAGCAAGGAGAGTACAGGTCATGGATCTCCTATGCCACTTCTTACTCATGGCGGCCCAGGACGTGCTGGTGGTGGAGAAGAAATGGGTGGGATTAGAGGAATCAAACATTACTTGCAAAGAACTGCTATACAAGGTCACCCTACAACAATAACAGCTCTAACTAAACAATACCAAGTAGGAGGACATCAAAATACAGAAGGTCCTCATGTTTTTAGAAAACACTTTGAAGAAATTGAAATTGGAGATACAGTAATTACAGATAAACATTTAGTTACACTAGATAACATTGAAGATTTTGCAGAACTCTCTGGAGATAAATTCTATGCTCATATGGATGAGAACTCTTTAGATGGGACCATTTTTACAGAAAGAGTAGCTCACGGATATTTCATTATGAGTAAAGCAGCTGGTTTATTTGTAGATCCTGAGAAAGGGCCAGTGCTACTTAACTACGGAATTGATGAATGTAGATTCACCAAGCCTGTGTATCCAGGGATGACAGTTGGAGTGCGCTTTACAGCAAAAGAAAAAATCAGCCAAGAAAAAAGAGAAGATGACGATATTGCAAAAGGGATTGTAAAATTCTTAGTAGATGTATACGATGATGAAGGAGAGACTGTAATGCTAGCAACTATTCTAACTATGGTAAGAAAATTAGACCAATCTTAAATAAATTAAATGACTGAATACGTAAAACTAAATACAGCAAATGGAATAGGTACGATTGAGTTCTTCCATCCACAAAGCAATGCATTGCCAGGAAATATATTAGCAGAATTAGCTAATACAATAGAGACAGCAGGTAAAGACAATAGCATTAAAATAATTATACTCAAAAGTGCTGGCGACAGGGCATTTTGTGCAGGAGCATCATTTGATGAGCTAATAGCAATTGATAACGAAGATACTGGTAAAGAATTCTTCTCTGGTTTCGCCAATGTAATTAATGCAGCTCGCAAATGCCCTAAATTCATTATTGGAAGAGTGCAAGGAAAAGCAGTTGGTGGTGGTGTAGGCATGGCAGCAGCAACAGATTATTGCTTTGCTACTAAATTTGCATCAGCTAAATTATCTGAGCTTGCTATTGGCATTGGCCCTTTCGTAGTAGGTCCAGCAGTTGAAAGAAAAGTAGGAAATTCTGCATTCTCTGATATGACCATTAATGCAGGTAAATGGTTTGATGCCAATTGGGCTAGAGAGAAAGGACTATATACTGAAGTATTTAATTCGGCAGATGAAATGGATGCTGAGATTGAAAAGTTAGCCACTACTCTATCCCAATCCAATCCAGAGGCTATGAAAGAGTTAAAAAAGGTTATGTGGAAAGGATCAGAAAACTGGGACACTCTCTTAATGGAAAGAGCAGAGCGTAGTGGAAAACTAGTATTATCTGATTTCACTAAGAATGCTATACAAAAGTTCAAAGCTAAATAATGAGTAAAAAAATCTCAAAAGACATATATAAAAAAGCATATTCCTTAATGTGTACAGCTCGTGCTATGAGTGATATTTATGAAGAAAATAAAGAAGTGACCTCAAAGTACGTACATGCAACTTCTAAGGGCCATGAAGCAATTCAATTAGCAGTTGGTCTACAACTCACAGAAAATGACTGGACAGCTCCTTACTATAGAGATGATTCAATGTTACTTGGAATTGGCATAACCCCTTATGAATTAATGCTACAACTTTTATGTAAAAGAGATGACCCATTCTCAGGTGGAAGAACCTATTACTCCCACCCTTCTTTAAAAAGAGAAGGTTTTCCCAAAATTCCCCATCAGTCTTCTGCAACAGGTATGCAAGCAATACCTACAACGGGTGTTGCGATGGGAATTCAATATCAAGAGAAAGAGAAATTAACAACTCCCAAAAGAGGAGAAGAGCCAGTGGTTGTCTGTTCATTTGGAGATGCTGCAATTACAGAAGGCGAGGTAGCAGAAGCATTTCAAATGGCAGCATTGAAACAGCTACCAATATTATATTTGGTCCAGGATAACGAGTGGGATATATCGGCACACGCTTCTGAAACTAGAGCAGTGGATGCAACCCATTACGCAAAAGGTTTTGGGCTAAAAACATATACCATTGATGGTACTAACTTTACAGAATCTTATAATTGTATTAAAGAAGCCTTTAGGCACATAAGACAAAAGAGGTCTCCAATACTAATACATGCGAAAGTACCACTTCTAAATCACCATACTTCTGGAGTTAGAATGGAATGGTACAGAGATGACTTAGATGAGGCAAGAAGTAAAGATCCTTTACCAAAACTTAAAGAAGCACTGTTACAGAATGATTTTGATGAGAAAGAAATTTTAAAGATTGAGGAATCAGCTAAAAAAATTGTGTCTTCTGATTATCAAAAGGCTCTACAATCAGAAGATCCAAAGCCGGAAGATCTATTGACACATGATTTCTCACCTACTACCATTTTAGAAGAAAAAGGAGAAAGAGCGCCTAAAAATAAAGATGCTACTGTCATGGTAGACTCTGCCCTATTTGCTATAAAAGAACTAATGTCAGATCATCCTGAATGTTTACTATATGGACAGGATGTGGGAAAACGATTAGGAGGTGTTTTTCGTGAAGCAGCAACACTAGCAGATACATTTGGAGATAATAGAGTATTTAACACCCCTATTCAAGAAGCATTTATTATTGGAAGCACCGTTGGGATGTCTGCCGTGGGATTAAAGCCAATCGTGGAAGTTCAGTTTGCAGACTATATCTGGCCCGGATTGAATCAACTATTTACAGAAGTTAGTCGATCGAATTATTTGTCAAATGGCAAATGGCCCGTTAGCTGTATTATACGTGTTCCAATAGGAGCCTATGGAAGTGGTGGTCCTTATCACTCTTCTTCTGTAGAATCTGTTTTGGCTCAAATTAAAGGAATTAAGATTGCTTATCCTTCAACTGGTGCAGATTTAAAAGGATTAATGAAATCAGCTTATTACGACCCAAATCCTGTAGTAATATTAGAACACAAAGGACTTTATTGGAGTAAAATAGAAGGAACCTCTGGCGCTAAAACTATTGAACCCTCTAAAGACTATGTTATACCATTTGGGAAAGGAAGAATTGTTTTAGAAAGTAACGACTGTAATAATACTATCTGTGTCATCACATACGGAATGGGAGTCTATTGGGCACTAAATGCAGCAAAGTCTCATGAAGGAAAGGTTGAGATCATTGATTTACGCACCATCAACCCTATAGATGAAGAATTAATATTTGAGAGAGTAAATCAAAATGCAAAATGTCTGGTGCTTACTGAAGAGCCTTATCACAACTCATTTGCGCAAGCATTGGCAGGTAGGATTCAAGAAAAGTGTTTCAGCAATTTAGATGCACCTATATTTGTTATGGGCTCTGAAAATTTACCAGCTATAGCTCTTAATTCTACATTGGAAAAAACAATGTTGCCAAATGCAGAGAAAGTAAGTAGAAAAATTAAAGAGATCTTAGAATACTAATATTCAATCCTTGCGTGGTGGATATTCACCAATTTCTTTTTAAAAAGCTTCTTCAATTGTGTAATCTCCTTTAAAGTAATATCAGCATCCATAAATTGATTATCATTAAGTTGTTTATTGATAACCATTTCAATCAAATTATCAATATCTTCAGCTGTTGGATTCTTAATGCTTCTAGCAGAAGCTTCAGCTGCATCTGCCATCATAAGTATAGCTGTTTCCTTAGAAAAAGGAGTTGGCCCTGGATAAGTAAAATTCTTACTATCTACCTCCTCATCTGGAAAATTAGTAATATACTGCTTATAAAAATATTCAACAGTAGTAGTGCCATGATGTGTTCTAATAAAATCAATAAGTTCATCGGGAAGATTATTCTCTTTAGCAATTTCTATTCCATCAAGAACATGATTAATTATGATATCTGCACTCTCATCAAAATCAATATCATCATGAGGATTCATATTGCTACTCTGATTCTCAATAAAATACATAGGATTTCTAAGTTTTCCAATATCATGATAAATAGCTCCAGCCCTAATTAACAAGGCATTAGCTCCAACTTCAAGGGCTCCCATCTCACCCAGATTAGCAACTTGAAGGGAATGCTGAAAAGTACCTGGAGCTTCATCAGACAACCGCCTTAGTAAAGGGTTATTGGTATCAGTCAACTCTAATAATGAAACATCTGAAACTAAAGAGAAAACCTTCTCAAATAAAAAGACTATAGGATACGCAAAAATAGTAAGAGCCCCACTGATAGTAAACTGAAGTAATTTTATAACTTCAATGCCAGAAAAAGAGGCATCATGAGTAATAGACAAAGCAATATAAACTAATAAATATGCCCCAATAACCTTGATGACTGACATAAACAATTGTGCCCTTTTATACATCTTTAGTACAGTGAGTATAGAGATAATACCAGCTATTAATTGTAAAAAGACAAATTCAAATGGATTAGGCATAATAAATCCAATAATCAAGATTGTAATAAGATGAAAAAATAGAGCAACCCTATTATCAAAAAATGCTTTAAGTATTATAGGTGAAATACAAAAAGGGATGAAATATATCCAATCAACAGCTATTGACAAAACAATTGTAGAAACAAGTACCATAATTACAATTAAAGATAGTATCATAGTGACCTTTGTTGTATTCTCTAATATACTATTCCTATATTGTCTTAAGAAGAGCCAAAATATTAATAAGGAAACCCCTACTAATAAGAATTGTCCAAAAAGCACTAATAAAGATGCACTCTTTTCCCACATAACACCTTCATATTTTTTCTTTAAACTAAGTAATACTTGATACTTCTCAACATCCACTAACTCACCTTTATTAATAATCACCTGTCCAGAAACAATCAATCCCTTGGTAAGACTAATATCTGACATTTCTCTAGATAAAAACTCATCAGTAGCTAATCTATCAAACAGAATATTTTGTTCTATAGATGATAATAAAAGTGGCACTAAGAATCTATATTCCTCATCAGACAAACTACTAATACGGTTTATCTTATTAGCAGCAGAATTTACAGTATAGAAATCATTAATATTTCGCCTCTCAGCGATTAATTCTGATTTGAGTAATATCTGATTTAGATCTTGTATATCAGATTTATTATTAAACTGAATTATACCCTTAGAGTAAATATCCTTAAGAATATCATACCCAAAATCTACTAAATAATTCTTCTGTGTTCGTGCTAACTTCTTTTTATTTTTAAATAGGTTACTAAAAGTAAACGCAGCATCCTTTCTAATTCCTTTTTCTTTAGACCATTTTATTTCAAAATCATTTACAAAATCCTCCGTCTGGTTTTCAAATATATTAGCCAAATAGTTGTAAATTGGTAAATGCTGAGAGCCTATAATTTCACGTTCTTTATTTAATTCCTCATCTGATTTCAAGATAGAAAAATCAAAAGGAGCAATAATTGACTCATGTAGCCATGGCTTGCCTTTTGTAAATTCATACTTAAATTTTGCTTGTCTAGGAAAAAGAAAGAGAATCACAACAAGTGTCAAGACAAATAAACACAAACTATAAGTAGAGGTATTAAGATTTTTGTATCTTGATAAAATATTCTTCATTTTAGCTTAATTAGCAATAACAAAAATAAGTATAATTTAACTAAATTCGCAGCATATTTATAACCTTAAACTATTTAATAAAATGAAAGAAGTAGTAATTGTATCTGCAGTTCGGACCCCAATAGGAAGTTTCGGAGGCTGTTTATCATCAGTATCAGCAACACAGCTAGGTGCTGAAGCTATTAAGTGTTCTATAGAAAAAGCAGGAATTGAGCAAAAGATAGTTGATGAAGTATTTATGGGTAATGTCTTACAAGCAAACTTAGGACAAGCTCCAGCGAGACAAGCAGCTATTTTTGCAGGAATTTCAGAAGATGTCCCATGTACAACCATAAATAAAGTTTGTGCATCAGGTATGAAATCAATTATGCTTGCAGCACAAACAATCATGTGTGGGGATAATGATGTTGTAATTGCTGGAGGAATGGAAAACATGTCAAATGTGCCTCATTATTTTACCCAAGGAAGAACAGGACAAAAATTAGGTGATATGAAAATACTTGATGGAATGGTAAAAGATGGCCTAACTGATGTCTACGGGAAAACACATATGGGGATTTGTGCTGAAACTTGTGCTAGAGATATGAAAATTAGCCGTGAAGAACAAGATGCATTTGCTGTCGAATCTTACAATAGAAGTACAAAAGCATGGAGTACAGGTAAATTTACGGATGAAGTAATTCCTGTGAAAGTTCCTCAAAGAAGAGGTGATGCCTTAATTATCTCTGAGGATGAGGAATATAGAAATGTTAAACTTGATAAGATCCCGAATCTAAGACCAGTATTTGAAAAAGATGGAACAATTACTGCTGCAAATGCTTCTACACTTAATGACGGTGCTTCAGCTTTAGTATTAATGAGCCAGGATAAAGCAGAAGAATTAAATATCACGCCCATTGCAAAGATTAGAAGTTATGCAGATGCTGCTCAAGAAGCGGAATGGTTTACAACTGCTCCATCAAAGGCTCTACCTATCGCTATAGATAAAGCAGGGATTACTAGTTCTGATATTGACTTCTATGAGTTAAATGAAGCATTCTCAGTAGTAGGACTTGCAAATATTAAGATATTAGATTTAGATCCAAAGAAAGTTAATGTAAACGGTGGTGCTGTTTCTTTAGGCCATCCACTTGGAAATTCTGGATCTAGAATTATTGTGACACTAATAAATGTTTTGAAACAGAATAATGGTAAGATCGGCGCAGCAGGAATTTGCAATGGTGGTGGTGGTGCATCTGCAATGGTTATTGAATTAATATAATGCAATACGGCATCTCAAATCTATCTATAATCCCAATGCGGGATGAAGCCTCTGACAAGTCTGAGATGGTTAATCAAATATTATTTGGAGAGCATTTTAAGGTCTTAAATTCTAAAAAGAAATGGAGTAAAATTCGCTTAGCACATGATGACTATGAGGGTTGGATTTGTAATAAGCAATGGGTAGAGATCTCTCTGGAGGATTATACACAACTAGAAAAGGAGATATCTTCAATAACTACAGACATCTTAGATATTATCAAGAAAGAAAGTCATCAACCCATAGTAATAGGAAGTGTTTTACCTTTCTTTAAAAGCGAACATGCACTTATAAAAGATGAAATGTATCAATTTGAAGGGCTAACAACACCCGGTTTCGTGAATAAAGAAAAATTAATAGAAGTGGCCTTAATGTATCTAAACGCTCCATACCTATGGGGGGGTAGATCTCCACTAGGTATTGACTGTTCTGGATTAACACAGATGGTCTACAGACTACAAGGAGTTAAACTCCCAAGAGACGCATATCAACAAGCAGAAATTGGTAGGACACTAAGCTTTATAGAAGAAAGCGAACCAGGAGATTTAGCATTCTTTGATGATAAAGAAGGGAAAATCACTCATGTTGGAATAATTTTAAAAAACAACCATATAATCCATGCTTCTGGAAAAGTAAGAATTGACAGGATAGATCAGCAAGGAATTTTCAACTCGGAAATAGGTAGTCATACTCATAAGTTAAGATTAATAAAAAGCATTTGTTAGAATGCAAGATATACCTCTAGCTGAACGAATTAGGCCTAAGATACTTTCAGAATTAATAGGACAAGAACATCTTATTGGTAAGGAAGGAGCTCTTAAGGCTGTAATCAGAAATAGACTGATTCCTTCTATGATATTCTGGGGACCTCCTGGAGTTGGAAAGACTACTCTTTCGAATCTAATCGCTAAAGAATTAGATAGACCATTCTATACATTGTCAGCTATCAACTCAGGAGTGAAAGACGTACGAACAATAATTCAAAAAGCTTCCTCATTAGGTCTATTTGGGAAAAGAATACCAATACTATTTATTGATGAAATTCATAGATTCAGTAAAGCTCAACAGGATTCTTTATTAGCAGCTGTAGAGAAAGGTGTAATAACCCTTATTGGTGCTACAACTGAAAATCCATCATTTGAGGTGATATCTGCATTACTTTCGCGCTGTCAAGTATATGTTTTGGAATCATTATCTAAATCAGATTTAGAAGATCTACTCGAAAGAGCAATATTAAATGATGAGATATTAAACAAAAAAGAAATTATCTTAAAAGAAAAGAATTCCTTAATACAAATTTCAGGTGGAGATGCAAGGAAAATGCTTAATATTCTAGAACTGATAATCAATTCTTCTAACCAGAAAGAAATTATAATCACTAATAAATTAGTATCTGAAAAAGTGCAAGAAAATATAGTTCATTATGATAAAGATGGGGAACAACATTACAATATTATTTCTGCATTTATAAAATCAATAAGAGGTAGTGATCCAAATGCAGGTATTTATTGGTTAGCAAGAATGATTGAAGGAGGGGAAGATCTAAAATTTATTGCCAGAAGACTGATAATCCTTGCCTCTGAAGATATTGGAAATGCCAACCCAACTGCTTTAGTTATGGCTAATAATTGCTTTCAAGCAGTAAATATAATTGGATTCCCTGAAGCAAGAATTAATCTAGCCCAGACTGTAATTTATCTAGCTTGTTCGCCAAAAAGCAGATCCTCTTACCAGGCAATCAATAAAGGCCAAGAAGAAGTAAAAAGGAGTGGAAATCTATCTGTACCCTTACATCTAAGAAACATACCTGCCAAACTCATGCAAGAACTAGCAGAGTCAAGCAGAAAACGTAGTTCAGATAAGAAAACAGAAATAGAAATCGAGGAATTTCTGCCAAATGATATTAGCGGAAAGATCTTTTACAAACCATCTAATAATACTAAGGAAAACAGCTTTAAAGAGTTAATACAGAAACTTTGGAAAGGAAAATATAATTATTAACTTATCTTTGTCTGATGAAAAGATTCCTATCTGTTATATTAGTATGCCTAATTTTATCGGCCTGTAAACATGAATTAGAAAGTCCTAGCTGGGATTTAGAACTAATAACCCCTCTAGTTCATACTAAGATGAATATAAAAAACTTACTTACTGATACCAATCTTAATGTATCTGAAAATGAAGAAGGATTTATTAACCTAATTTATCAGGAAAAATTCATAGATCTTAATATAGATACATTAATCAAAATTGATGCAATTGCTGATGAACAAACACACACCTTAGATTCAGCAAGTTTCGCTGATGTAGTAATAGCTGATACTGCAACGATAGGAGAAACAATCACAGAAATACCACTAGGAACGATACTATTACCTGATGGCAGTACAAATACTATTCCTGCAATACCTAATGTTGCCAATTCAGATACAATTAATATAGATGCTAGTGAATATTTTGAAACAATGACCTTGCATAGTGGCATATTAACCATCGAGATCATGAATGGGTATCCAACAGATATTTCAAATTTAAGTCTGAAATTAATTAATGCAACAAACCAAAATATTGTAGCAACATTCTCTTTTCCATTAATACCTGCTGGCGGCATAGTATCTGACAGTATTTCAATAGCAGGACAAACAATAGATGAAAACCTCTATGCGATTTTAGAAAATATGGATATTAATGCAAGTAATGGACCAGTATTAATAAACTATGCGGATGCAATTATTACTACCATAACTATATCACAAATTGGCATTACAGAAGCAACCGCAATCTTCCCAGAGCAACAATTAACCGAGACTTTAAAAGAACACACCTTTAGTCTAGGGAGTGCAGAAATAAAAGAACTTGGTATTAAAGAAGGAACCGTAAAAATAAATGTACTAAGTACATTACCAAATGGTAAGATGGTCTATAGTATACCTTCTTTAAAGAAGAATGGGATTCCATTTACTACTGGAGATATGATTATTCCTCAGGCAATAAGTACAGAACTAACAACCTTTGATTTTGATTTTACAGGATATATATTAGATCTAACTGGACAAGAAGGCCGTATAGGAGGTGACACCGTAAACACTATCTATACAGAGTCTTATACGTTTATTGACTATACTGGAACACTAGAGACAATAAATAATACTGATAGTTTTTATTCATTTGTTGATTTCTATTTCATTCCAGAATATGCAAAAGGTTATTTAGGAAAGGACACTATCGAGATAGGATCAGAAGAAAAAGATCTTAATGTTTTTAATAAAATCAGTGCTTCTAATTTTGAATTAGAAGAAGTAGATTTGCAAATTAATATCAACAACTATATAGGAGCAGACTTTCAAATCAATCTACTAGAACTAAAAGGAAAAAATAATAAGACAAATGAAGAGGTTATATTAGTTAATAATGAGATAATAGATATTACTAGAGCAACCCTATCTAACAATACACTCCCTATAAATCATACTAACTCTCAAATCATAATACCGGCTGAAGAGTTCATTAGCATTCTACCCAACAAAGTAATAAGTGATGCAAATATTTATCTTAATCCTTACGGCCCATCTAATAATGAAGATTTCTTATATCCTGAATTTCCGATTGAAGCTAATATAGAAATAAACATCCCACTTAGCATGATTGCTGAAGATCTATTATTTATTGACACAACTAATGTCAATCTACCTAATAGCAATGAATATAGTATTGAGAAGATATATCTTAAGCTCGAAAATGGCTTGCCTTTTGAAGCTAATATAGAACTAATATTACTTGATGAAAACAACCTGATTATTGATACATTACTAAATAATACAACAATCACTGCTGCTCAAGTTGATGCCAACAATATTGTAGTAAATAGCACATCTAATACTATTGAAATAGATTATACTGATTTCCAAAGTGTTAAGAAAATGATTTCAATCTCTTCTTTCACAACAAAACCTATTAATCAATTTATTGATATATACCCAAACTATGAAATTGACATTACCTTAAGTGCTAAGATTAATAAAAAAATAGGGGAATAATGAAGAAGATAATCCTTTCTCTTTTATTACCCTTCACGTTACTATCACAAGAAAATCAACATACATTAGCTTGGAAAAGCAATTTTCTATTTGAAAGTAATGGACTAAATAAAAAATTTCTTGACAATATGCTTTATGGAGGTTATATTACAAATGAGATGAAATCTAAATGGATATCAGCTGGTGATAGAAATAATATTATTAATTCTGAAGTATATAATGGAATACATTATACATATGACTTTAAAAAACACAAAATCTCTTTTGAGTTTTTAGATGTAAATCAACTCAATGCTAACTTTACAGATGACCTACTACGCTTAGGTTTAGAAGGTAACTTTAATTACCAACAACAAAACTTAAACTTTGACAACACAATCATTAGAGCAAATAGATACCAACAGTATAAAATAATATATACTTCAACTATTAACAACATTATGATATCTGGAGGACTATCATATCTAGGAGGTAATTATCATCTCTCATATATAATGGAAACAGGCAATCTATATACTGCAGAACTAGGATCATATCTAGATATAGAATATAGTATGAATGCTTTTGTTACTGATACATCAAAGTTCTCAGCATTTACAAACAATGGTAATGGCTTGGCAATGGATCTGAGAACAGATTTCGATATACAAAATTTTGGAATACAATTATCCATCTCTGACCTAGGGTTTATCTCATGGAAGCCATCCTCTATTGGATTATCTACAGATAGTACATTTACTTTTAGAGGAGTTGAAATAGAAGATATCTTTAGTTTTAACGACTCAATATTAGAAGCAAATAATATAACAAATAATATAATTAGGACAAATAACACATCTTTTAAGTCATATATACCTGCAACAATACAAATATCTATCTCAAACAGAACAGAATACAAATATTTTAAAGGATATAAAATAGGTATTATAAAAAAATGGCAACCCTATCTAGATAACAAAGCATTATCATTTTCTAAGATTAATCAAGGTTTTGAAGAGTCTAACTTTAATTCATTATATTATATCCAATCTATTATTAAGACAAAACATCTTGACATTATACCTCAATTAGATTATGGGGGATATACTAATAATCTAAATATTGGTCTAGCCTTAGCAAAAGGAAAAAAGAACCAATTTATAGTTGGAACAAAACACCTAGAAGATGTGTTCAGCGGTGATAATGCACAGAGTCTTAGTTTCTACTTTAGTTTTAAAAAATCTTTTTAGAATATGCTAAGAAAAATTAATAAAATCAAACATATAGAAAGTAATAATTTCTTTCTTATAGCGGGCCCATGTGTAATAGAAGGAGAAACAATAGCCATGGAAATTGCAGAAGAATTAATTACAATCACTAACAGGCTTAAGATACCATTCATATTTAAAGGAAGTTATCGCAAAGCAAATAGAAGTAAAATAGATTCTTTTACCGGTATTGGAGATATTAATGCATTAAGGATCATAAAAAAGATAGGAGAACAGTTAAATATACCCACTATAACAGATATACATACAAATAAAGAAGCTGCTGTTGCTGCAGAATATGTTGATATTCTACAGATACCTGCATTTCTATGCAGACAAACAGATTTATTATTAGCAGCAGCTCAAACAGGAAAAATAGTTAATATCAAAAAAGGGCAATTTATGTCTCCTGAAAGCATAAAATATGCCGTTAATAAGGTAAAAAATAGTGGTAATAATACTGTAATGATTACTGAAAGAGGAACTATGTTTGGATACCAAGATATGATAGTAGACTACAGGGGAATACCTACAATGCAGAAATTAGATGTCCCTGTAATTCTAGACATTACACATTCCTTACAGAAACCAAACCAAGATAATGGTGTAACTGGAGGAAATCCAGCAATGATAGAAACTATTGCTAAGGCAGGTGTTGCAGCTGGAATTGATGGAATCTTTCTTGAGACCCATCCAAATCCAAATCATGCAAAATCAGATGGGGAAAACATGCTTAAAATTAATAAATTGGAGAACCTACTTACTAAATTAGTAAAGATTAGAAAAGCTATAATAGCTTAACACAACAAAACTATTCATAACATAAAAGAAGCCCGAACATATTGTCCGGGCTTCTTAATATTAAAACTAA
>CEUA01094631.1_pt1 | contig 15113 bp, 17 predicted proteins | sample 361541 | NCBI WGS metagenome assembly CEUA01 (sample SAMEA2623079, study PRJEB7988) | marine metagenome | isolation source: saline water (ENVO:00002010), including
TTTTATCTGTGTTATCAGGGCAAATGGCAGCTTTGTCTGTAGTTGTATCTGCGCCTGTGCCTGTGGTTGTGGTTGTAGGATCGGGGCATGTTCCTTTAATTGCCCACTTACCATCTGAACATTGATCCCAAAATGGCCTACATTTAGCTGGATTGGCTATAGCATAGTCTGTCTTTGCACATAACTCCGCATCCGTTTGACCCCCTACGGTGACAGTAGTATTGCCTCCGGTATCTGTAGGATTGCAGTTCTTATCCGCAGGTACAGGTTTACCTACTAATTTACTACCCTCCGGGCAAAGATCAACTTTGCCTGTACTCCCACCACCGGGGGCAGGAGGTTTTTGTTTATTTGATTTTTCCACACACATACCGGATGTGTAGTCGTACTCTTTACCTTGTGCAGCACACGCGGCTTGAAGGATTAAATCACTTTGTGTATATCCACCTTCCGTTCCTTCGCCTGTAATAATATCCACTGCATCTTTAAGACTTCCCCCGCCTAACACTAAATTACCTATACCTCCCGCATCTACAGAGACAGTAGTGGTTCCTCCTTGGGTATTTGACGTTGAGCCTACGGTAACTCCACTTTGAGTAGTGCTAGTATTTGTCTTGGTATTAGGAGCTGTAACAGTAGCACTTACCCCTCCAGTGGGGTCTATAACTATATCTGCATCAAAACCGGGAAGCAGTGTTCCTATAATATCTCCTGCTGCATTAGCTATACCTTCCCCTGCTTTACCAATTAAACCGTCTATTCCAGTGACGCTACTTATGCCCCCAACTACTGTAGTGAGAATGTCTTCTGCCTTTTTTGCTGCTCCGCTTAAAACTGTATCTACAGCGTCTTTAGGTACACAAATTTGGTTAACTGGATCAAATTCCAACCCTTTGGCCGCACAAGTAGCATAGTTCTCGTCAGATGCTTGGGCAAAACCTTGGGCCGCTGCGGGTGTCCCTGCTTCTGCTGCTGCTTTTGCCGCTGCATCCCTAAAGGATAGGCCGTAAAAAGGATTACTCGGTGAAAATGCGGAAGGAAGAAGATCAAAACCAGCGTTGTTTAGGGCATCGCTGGCAGCAGCATCTGCTATAGCGTCATCCATTTGGTATCCACTAAGCATATCCCTTATTTGACCCATTGACATAAACCCAAACCCACCCCCCATCCCAGTTCCAGAACTGCCGGGAATGTCATCCCCATCAAAACGCGGTATCGTTCTGTTTTCTGGGACGGCAACTCCATCCACCACATCAAACCCACTACTTGCACCTTTAGTGCGGCCTGTAGGTTTACGGTTTTGTTTAACGTAGGACATACTTACCCGTCTATTAACACGCCTTCAAACGAGGCACTTATCTGGTTGTTGTTTGTAGTCGCTATGGCGCGACATTCAATGTCTGTTTTTGCTGGTATAGCTAAAGAATATGTAAACGGTGCTACTGTAGTATTGCTCTCCAGCACTTGAATAAACCGTGTTCTAAAGGCGTTAGTAGCATTCTCCCGTGTCTTGAGCTTAACAGTCGCAGAATTAGTAGCTGAAGCTATGGCAGCGGTAAACGCTATCTCATCTATGTACAGGGTCTTACTCGCAGGTACGGTGTAGACAGCCATTTGCGTCTGGTTAGAATCACCAAAACTAGCGTACACAGTAGGAGGTACACCCGCTGTAGCCCCAGTTGTACCCACATAAACAGTCCCTGCACTTCCTCCGTTTGAGCCAGCAGTAAGGACGTAAGCTTTTAATATCCTTAAATATTCTTTAGTAGTGACTACTTGCGTTTGCCCGTTCATTGCAATGTCTTCTTCAATCTGCAAATAATTAGCATCCAGACCCTGTACCTTAATGGTACGCACTCCAGTACCTGTGGTGGCTATATCGTTAGTGTCACTGCTAGAAATATACACTTCTCCTGCTGCACCGGGGTAAGTAAAGTTTCCACCCTCTGACCACACAGTTTCTTCAGTAATATCTACATCAGCATTAAAACCAAATTGGTACAAGGCAGTAGCCCCTGATACTTGGCCTTGAGCTACTCTTAAATTGTAGGGGACTGTATTTGCCACAGCGTTCCTCAATGCGTTGTCTATCTGGTTGAAATATAGACGTAAAATGTTATTAAAACGATCTACATACCCCCTACTGTACGTTTCTGGGCCAGTGGGTAAAGCTGGCGCAACTACTCGACTCGTGCTATCTGTTGAGGTAGGCATTAGCGTCTACCATCAGGACGCATATCTAAGCGTGGGGAGCCAAGCTGCCATGCTACTCCTTCCGCTGTAGACTCCATCTTAAAGGCAATCTGTCTACCTCGCACTCGTAAGTACACCTGTCCTGTAAACTGTTCTATCGGTACTGTAGCTGACCGAGTTACCGTGGCTGAAGAGTTACCCCCCTCAGACAGTGGGTTGTTGTACCCCGATCCTGAGTTAGCCATAGGCGATATAGTCATACTAGCTGCTGGGTTAGTAGCACTAGAGCCATCAAAAGTTACATCAGGCAGCATACGGTTGATTAGCACAAAACTATGTCCATCATCTAAATCAAACTCAGACGAGGTAATAGAAGCAGTAATAGCAGCCGTTACACCTGTTTGTTTGTCATCGTTGCCTTTTTCGTGGTCTACCAAGTTGTTGCTGTACGTAGCGGCTATGGGCCTGTCCCGCAGTCCTGAGTCTAACCAAGCAGTTCTAGCTAACGTGCCGTAATACCACACATTTTCTTGGTAGTTATACACTACATAACGGTCATTAGTGGTAACTCCAGCAGATGGATAAAACCACCAGACTTCGTTGAACCCTTCATTAGTCCCGGCTGCCACTTGGTTAAATTGGTCGGTATTTATGTCATTAAAAACATAACGTTTAACATTACAAGGTAAAGTCATTACCGTACCGTCATACCTGTAAAACTTATCTTTACCCATCCAGTAAGCAGTACTACCTGCGTATGCGGTAGCGTTTTGACTTGCAATAGATATGTTATCTCCTAGTAATTGAACGCTCCACACAGCATCTCCACCTTCATATTGCATAGAGTACAAAGCAGCATCTGTCCAAACCAACACCTCTTGTCTTGCTTGCCTTGCAGTTATAATCTCTGTACCGCGAGAAAGACGTTGGCTACCAGCAAAATTAGTCGCTGAAGGAGTCCAGTTAAACACATCTTCTTGGTCTGACCACCGAATAAGCATAGGGTCTTGGACTGCTGTACCCAAAGTGTTAGCCCCAAAACAAAACACAAAACGGTAAATATCTGAAATTGTTACAAAATTAGTAATAGAAGGCACATCGGTAGACGAAGGATAATTAGTAGTATCAATTACTTTACCCCGCACTGTTACACCCGTACTTGCTGCCCAGTAACACAGAGGCCCACCACGATAAGCAAATACTAAATCTTCACCATAGTTTGATTGACTCCAAAGCCTGATAGGAGAAGTAGTTATACCACCGTTACCCCAAGTGCCTTGTCCCCATGTACCTGCGCCCCAACCAGTAAACGGTACACCTGTAGCGGAGCCAGTGTTTAGCTGGTACGCACCTACTGTAGAGGCTCCACCGTTGCCTGTATCTCCTGCACTTGCGTTAACCGCAGCAGTTATGGTGTAGGAATCATCATTAACAATACTGACTATTTCGTACTCAATATTAAGCACAGCCGCTGTTATGTTACCGCCTAAACTCACCGCACCTGAATAAGTAACGAAATCCCCTAAAACTGCTCCATGAGCTGTATCCGCAACAGTAAGTGTAGGAGAACCATTAAGGGCAGCAAAGGTTACATCCCCGGCTGCTGTAGTTAGTCTAATAGGAGTAATGTCGTTGTACGCCCCACCACGTTCTATGTAGTACTTTAGGTGCGTTCCTACACTAACTAAGTTTTGTTTGCCTAACGTAATCCAGTTCCATAGCGAACGACATATTCCCAGAAACGTGTTAGCAGAGATGCGCTCCCATCCCCCAATCTTCTCAGGCATACCCTGACGAAACCGCACCTTGTCAGACTCATACCACCCACCTTCTGTAGTATAGCGGGTGTTTTCACGATTAACCCCCGGTTTTAATTGAAGTTTTTTAAGTGGCATACTTATTCCGCATATTCGCCTGTTTTAATTAAATCAGTAAGTTCTAACGCCCTACCACCTACTTGTTTAGCCCAACGTGAGTCTAAGAACTCCGTAGCGGCTTCGGCATATTCTTCTCGTTCCATCGCGGATAAAGCGCGTTTGAAACCTCGTAAACGAGTTGCACCAAGATTAAAGCTAATGTCAATCATAGCATCTCTGCGTACATCATCTAGCTTATTAAACCACGGGTATTCTTTTGCTAACTCTTTGATAACACGTTCAATATCGTTTTCAAGCAAGTATTCTACTTCATCTTCTGACAGACCCATGCCGCCGCGCTGGTCAATGTTTCGCCCTACTCCTACAGTAATCTTCCCTTCTGAGCACTCGTAAGCATGAGTTTCTACACCTTCATGGCGCTTTAACATGGCAATTAACTTTTTCATGTTGCTCACTTCGTACTAGACCCAGAGAACCAAAATGCTGCCATAGTCCCCAGAATACCGCTTAGTTGGCCTAACACCAGTGAGATAATAGTCTCATCATTCTGGTCATGGGGCATTATTGTTACTGTTAAGACATACGCTCCGTACAGTAGTAACGCCAGTATTCCAAATACTTTAGGTGTCCAGTCGTTCTTAAAAGTTTCTCTTGCATGTTTACGGTCTTCTAATTCAGATTTAAAAGATTCCAAGTCAATTTCCATTTCTTTAATACGGTCTTTAAACTCGGTATCTGCTTCTTTCAGCAGTACTGCTTTCTCAGGCTCTCGCTCAATAATGTCTTCTATTTCATTGGCTGTAGCGTCTGGCACGCCTAGCTTCTGTGCAGCCATCCTAACTGCCATACCCGCCATAGGCCCACCTGCTGCGCTGGCTATAGTAGGGGCAAGAGATTTAAGTAATCCACCTAGTTTCATATAACATCAACCATAGTTTAATCAACGCTTCAGCGTTGTTAATTACTTTCCCGTGGAGTCTTCCTCCACGATCTCATCAATCGTATCGCATACGTCTGGTATGGCTATGCCAGTAGTTACTTCAGTAGTGACGCGCCCTACAGCCCGTATGCCTTTGTATATCCCAGAGCAGTACAGTTCTTTGTTGGCTATCATCTCTTCAGAGACTGTACAACCAGTCATTAGTACACACAACGCAACAATTCTAAGCATCTTCAGCCTCATCAATAAGTGTTTTCAATTCTTTTACTTCATCTTCACTAAGTTCTTTGTCTTGGTTATCTAAGAATCCTTCTAACCGTTCTTTATAGCCTTCCATAAAGTGGTCAGTAATTCGGTCTTTTAACCCACCTCTGTCTTCATCCCGTAAGTCTTTTGCAGGATCAATAAAGTCTTGCCCATTGTTGGCAAAGTACAGCATGGTCTGTGACTTAGACGGGCCGTAGCAAATACGGGGTATACGCGCCACCATGTCGGAACCGGCTACGCAGGAAATTTGTTTGTCTAAGGTCATAGGGCGTTTAAAACCCTTGAAGAACGTATTTGGCTTACCAAAAGTAATAAGGTTGAGGTTAGGGTGTTTCTTCCACAACTTAGCTGCTGTTAGCTCTGCTAAAGCACCACCAAGGCTATGCCCACAGACTAGTGTACGTTTCTTCATATCTAGGTGTTTTTTAATCTTACGCCACACTGACGCATGAGCAGCTACAAACCCGCCGTGGCACAGCCTACCCGCGTACGGTACGGGTACTACCATTGCATCAGTTAGCCAATCCCGGCCCTGCTGCGTACCCCTGAACGCAATTACATCTATCGTCTTACGCTTGGCTACATAGACAGTAGTGGAGGTCAGGCGGCTTTCTATCTTGATAGACTTTTTGTTCTCATCATCGTATGCCTTCATACTCCACGAGCAAGCCATATTAAGTAGTACAGGGTCTAGTTTCATTACTCAGCACCTAATCCAAATATTAAAAATACTACTCCAAAAATTACTATGACCGCTCCAACTAACCCTAAAACTAGTTTTGCTAGTTGTTCTATTAATATGTCTTCTTCTTTCTTAGCTGCTACCCTAGCGGCTGCATTTGCCTTGCGTTTTACCTCACGTTTCTTTTCAATCTTCGCCGCTTCTTTTTTAATCTTAACCCACCTATGGGTCTGACCTTTTCGGGAATAGTACGTTCCCACCTTATCCATCATTTTTTCGATGCGTTCTTCTTGCTGGTCTATCGTGATAGCTTCTTCTAGCGCGGAGCCTGTCATCAAGTCATCAGTACCAGCTTTTCTGGCATTGGCAATATGCTCTTCCACTTTCTTCTTGGCGGTGAAGAATTTGCCGACTTCCCCCGCCATATCTTCGACTTCTTTCTTTTTAGCAATCGCACCCTGAACCATGACAAACGCGCTGTCCAAGGCTTTGATCGCTAACATTGCTTCACCTATCACTTTCGATCCTCTGGCACATTGCCGCTATATTGTTATTATTTAAAATAATTCTTTGAGCAAACCTTTCGCAACTAGTCTTTTGCTCAAAGCACAACGCGCCATCGTCACAATCAGATACTGCGGCAATTCCTCCAATAATCAAAACCAAGATATAAATATTCATTGTTCATCTTTACAAAGTTTTAGTTCGACTTAGCTCTGTCTGGACTGCAATGAAAAAATCTAAAAAATGCTCTACTTTTTCATCCTCATCATTAAACTTTTTTATTCGCACATCGTAATTAATAGGACGCTCAAAAACTTTATTGGTATCTCCATATTTAGAAATCTGGATAGTGTCCATCCAAACCATGAAATCGGCATTGAGACTGTCGCGCCATTGGTTTATAGGGCAAACAAAGTCTAAAAAAACCAATCCTTCTTTACCTTCAGCAGCAGCTTTCATTCTGTGAAATTGCCGTAATCGTCCTTCGTAAGAAAAATCCCAATCATTTGTTGCCGTTCTAACCTCATCAGCGTTGATGTGTGACCCACCGTACTTTTTAACTAACTTCTTAGCTAAAGTTGTTTTGCCGCTATCAGGCAATCCGGTCAGTAAGATCACACACTTTCTCATAACGCATCGACTTCATCGTGAGTTGTAGCCGCATTAACAGCCGTGACTCTCGCCTCGTATGTGTCTTGTGCCGCCGCCACTGCCGCTGCGTCATACTGAGTGCTAGGGAATTCGTCTATCTCTTTTTGCATTTCTGCTTGCACTACGCTTCGATAGGTGGCTTGAGCCGCTCCTATTAAACTTCCCTTACGCTCATCCACCGTGATGTCTCTAACGGCATAAACAATCTGCACGGGGTCTACTGAAATATCAAAGGTATGCCCGTCATAGACTTGACGATCTGCTGTTAAGTCTGGTTTTACCTCAACCGCTGATTTCCATCCTTCCTCACCCGCAGGAGGCTGCGTGTCCCAGACTTGTTTTACTTCTTCGTTTACTACTTGTACAAATAAAGACATGAGTGTCTCCTTATATTAATAATTAATAATTAACCTGAGGTTATGCCGCCAGTGCCATCATATGACCCAGAGGTCACTCTTAACCACGTAGTAAGACCGCCTACTTGAACAGGAGAACTACGATTGGTAGTAGTTTCATCCCCTAATTGACCTGAGGTATTATATCCCCAAGTCCATAAAGTACCGTCTGTTTTAACGGCAGCGGCGAAGCTGTAACCTGCGCCTACTGTGCTCCAAGTAGTAAGAGCGCCTACTTGGACAGGAGAGCTACGATTGGTAGTAGTGCCATCCCCTAAATTCCCCACATTGTTATGTCCCCAAGACCAAAGAGTTCCATCGGTTTTAACCGCTACCATATTATATCCCGCAGAGGCCACGCTTAACCAAGTAGTAAGAGCGCCGATTTGTACAGGAGAAGAATAAGCAGTTGTATTGTTTGTGCCTAACTGACCAACATTGTTTTTACCCCAAGACCAAATAGTGCCATCGGTTTTAATAGCGCAAGTAATAGCATATCCCGCAGTCACCGTACTCCAAGTAGTCAGTGCGCCTACCTGCATTGGAGAAGAGTAGTAGGTGGTGTTTCCTAACCCCAAAGCGCCTTGATGATTCATGCCCCATGTCCACAAAGTTCCGTCAGTTTTAATTGCGGCGGTATGATAACCGTTGTTACCCATAGCAACCTTCGACCACGTAGCAAGCGCACCTACTTGGACGGGGGAACTGATACTAGTTGTGTTGCCATGACCTAATTGACCTTGGGCGGCATATCCCCAAGTCCATAAAGTGCCGTCAGTTTTAATAGCAGCGCCAGAAGCTTGCCCACACGCTAGGTTAACGCTCCAAGTAGTAAGAGCGCCGATTTGTACTGGAGAAGAATAGTTAGTGAGGTTTCCTAACCCCAAAGCGCCAACATTGTTATAGCCCCAAGTCCACATCGTACCATCGTTTTTAATGGCTAGGCCCACGCGATACCCGCAGGTTATCGCCTTCCAAGTAACTAAAGCGCCTACTTGCACAGGAGATGATTTACTAGTAGTAGTACCATCGCCTAGAGCGCCCTGCCCACCATTCCCCCACATATAAAGCTTTTTATCAAGTGTAGCCATAGGCCACAGACCTTGCGCCTCGTAATCGGCTACTTGGTCTAAAGTCCATATACCTGACGCAGAACCACCTTCACCATCAGTAGGGCCAACAACAGTTGGGGCTGTTTTGTTGATAAAACCACCGGGCCACTTTCCACTCATTTGACTCTCCGCAGTGCCTTTTTCTCACCAAGGCGCTCTTTAATTTTATTGAATGGGGCTTCCCAATCACCAAAGAATTCTTGTCTAAATAACTTCATTGTGTCGTAGTAGGGACACGTATCACCCTCCTGCGCGTACAGAAAATAAGGCATGACAGGGATAACCGTCCAAGTCTCAACACCCATTGCAGCCGCTAGATGACTGACTGAAGTACAAGAAGATATGACCAAATCACACGAGGCCGTAGCCTGTCGAGTGTCTTCCCAAGAATCGAGTGGAACTTGCTTAACCCAACGTGGGCAAGCCTCTGCACCTTCATCGCGTTGTAAGGAAATAAAATCCGCATCGATATCTTTTAAGGCATTAAACATTAATTGATACGGGAATTTTTTCTGATGCTCATCTTCAAACGCCATCTGTCCTTGCCATCGCAGACCAATGCGCTTACGAAACCCTTTAATCGCTTTAGGCTTAGTAATGTAGGGTTCGCCTGTTAAGTCTTCTAACTCAAACCCAAGTGGCACAACAGATGACATACCTTGCACATAGAAGTCGTGATAAACGCCCTGACAGCAATCGTGCTGGACAACCGCACTTACACCCTCTACGTCGGTAAATAGTGTCACCAAAGCGCCCGTACAAGCCACAATGACTTTACAGCCTCTAGCAGCAATGTGTTTGGCATAGCGTACTTGGTGTATCTGATCACCCAGCCCACCTTCTAAATTAAGCAAAACAACACCTTTAGACTTTCCATCCCACGGCGGTGTGGGTGAGTTAGGGGGTGAATTACCAAAGACACCGACTATGCGACCACGATCCATCAGTTGATAGCCTTGCTGAATCTTACCTTGATGCAGCACATACCACCCGCGATTAAATGCCGCACGGTGATTGTTTGGCTCATCTTTTTCAATTTTCTGGGCTAACTGCCAACCTTCTGCAAAGTTGCCCATCCTAGAAGCACTTAGCTGAAGGTCTAAATCATGTAACTCAGGGGTGGTGCGTGGCTTGTCTAACCAAAACTCCGGTTGACAAAAAGTGCTGTAGTGGTGCTTTAAAACGTCCCGTGGGTCTTCGCTGTGTTGCTTGGCAAGCACTGGCTGAATATCGTGCATACCCGCATGGCCATGTACCTCTTCATCGTCTTCTTGGACACTTGTACCATCAATAGCCTCAAAGTCGTAGTCAAAGTCCTCTAACCCCAAGAAGGTGTGTATACGTTCTAGTTGCGATTTAGGGTCTGCAATTAAATCTTCGTACTCAACGATACAAAAACATTCTGGGTCATATTCATAACCAACCTGCAATGAGATGTACGCAGCTTTTAAATGCTCTGACAACGCGCCTGAATAAATAAAATCATCAAGATCATCGGGTTTAGCTACACGCACAAAAGAGGCCATGCAGTCGGGTATAGAGCGCACAGTAGCAATAATTTTAGGTTTAGCTCCCACCACCTCAGTCATTGCTTGCATAACCTGTGGAATAGGCCAACCACGGCCCTTATCTATTACAACAGGCGCATCAAACTCTTCATAAAACGCATCAATAGTTCCACGAACAGAATCGACCAAAATCTTGTGATTCTTTTCATCAGCCCTAAGAAGCCCTGTTCCAGCCCACGTATTAACCATTCCGTCGATAGCAAACACAAGCCCAGATGTTGTGGACACATGAGTCTGTTTATTTTGATTCAGTATTGCCGCCAGTACCGTAGAACCGGATCGGGGTACGCCTGACATGAAATGTAATTGTTTTTTCATAATAATTGATAATTACTCAGTAAGTGCTAAAAAGCCATTGGCGGCGTTTATATCGGGTAACGTTTGATGCCAAGTCGTAAGCGCTCCGACTTGTACCGGAGAAGAATAATCAGTAGTGTTGCCTAGACCTAGATTACCGTTACTATTAAGACCCCAACCATACAGTTTACCGCCTGTTGTAACAGCCATAGCAAAGCGTTCACCCGCAGAAATATCTGCCCACGTAGTAAGAGCACCTACTTGGACAGGGGAATTGTGGTAAGTAAGATCGCCTGTCCCTAGTTGCCCTTTTGAATTACCTCCCCAAGACCACAGAGTACCGTCGGTTTTAATAGCGTAACCCGCATCGTTACCCCACGCTACTTTATCCCACGTAGTCAGTGCGCCTACTTGGACAGGGGAGGAAAAATTAGTACCCGCTGCTACCCCTATACCTAATTTTGCATCGTCGTTATAGCCCCAAGTCCATAAAGTCCCGTCAGTTTTAATTGCTGCACTAGAGTATTTTCCCGCAGCTATTGTTAACCAACTTGTAAGAGCACCTATCTGTACCGGAGAAGAATAACTGGTGGTATTGCCTGTTCCTAAATTTCCGTAATAGTTATACCCCCAAGCGTAAAGTTTGCCACCAGTGGTAGTAGCAATAGAATGAGCATCGCCCACAGCTACGTTCGCCCACGTAGTCAATCCACCTACTTGGACAGGCGAACTGACATTACTTACAGAGCCAGTGCCATTTTTACCGTTAATGCCCGACCCCCAAGTCCACAAAGTGCCATCCGTTTTAATTGCCGCACAGTTCCCTTGGGTAGCTCCACCTCCACATACTTTATCCCACGTAGTTAGTGCGCCTACTTGGACAGGTGAAGAATAATTAGTGGTATTACCTGTTCCCAATTGACCGTAGTTGTTCAGCCCCCAAGAGTAAAGCTCACCGCTGGTGTTAATACCAAAAGAAGCCCAGCCTCCCACGCTACCTGTACTCCAAGTAGTAAGAGCGCCTACCTGCACAGGGGAAGAATAGTTAGTAGTAGTATTGCCTTGCCCTAATTGCCCGTAGAGGTTAAAACCAGCACCCCACATTGCACCGCCACCGAAGGGAGCCGAGGGCCACGTACCCGCAGCGTCAGCTTGTGCTTGTGCTTGGAGGTTCCATCTACCTGAGTATTGGACACCTGATATTATAACCGGCATATCAATTCCTTAAAATTGTAAAGCAAACGACCCATAACTTTGTGACCTTTTACCTAAAAAGGACCATGAAGTGAGAGCGCCAACTTGAACAGGAGAAGAATAATTAGTTTGGTTACCTACCCCTAATTGACCCTCGTGATTATATCCCCAAGACCAAAAAGTGCCGTCTGTTTTGATGGCGTAGGAACTACTGTTAGGCCCACCACTGATTTTATCCCATGTAGTCAATGCACCTACCTGTACCGGAGAAGAAGTGCTAGTGGTATTACCTTGCCCTAAACCACCGAAGTCGTTACTTCCCCAAGCATAAAGTTCACCAGTAGTATTGATCGCAAGTACATGGTAAGCCCCTGAAGCTACTTTCAGCCATGTAGTAAGAGCGCCTATCTGTACAGGAGAAGAATAATCATTGACATTACCTTGACCTAAAGCACCGTGAATGCCCTTACCCCAAGCCCAAAGAGTACCGTCGGTTTTAGTGGCTACGGCCCAACCATAACCCGCAGTTATGTCTAGCCATGTAGTAAGAGCGCCTACCTGTACCGGAGAGGAATAGGTAGTGGTATTGTTTGTGCCTAACCTACCTTGAGCGTTGTATCCCCAACTCCAAAGAGTACCGTCGGTTTTAATGGCATAACTTGTATAAAATCCTGCGGCGATGGTTAACCACGTAGTAAGAGCGCCTACCTGCATGGGTGAAGCCGTCCGTGATACAGTTGGTTGACCAGTTTCTCCAAATACATTGGACCCCCATGCCCAGAGTGCGCCGTCGGTTTTAATGGCTAGGCCGGATTTTGCACCCACAGCAAGTTTCTCCCAATCAGTAAGAGCGCCTACCTGTGTTGGAGAACTACGATTAGTTGTATCAGCCGCCCCTAGCCCTAGTTGATTGAGATTGTTTAACCCCATAGTCCAAAACGTATTGTTGGATTTAATTGCTGCGGCCCAATCATGACCCGCTGAAAATGTAAGCCACTCCGTAGTACCCACTTGTACCGGAGAGGAGTAGTTAGTGGTATTGCCCAAGCCTAATTGACCGTAAGCATTGATTCCCCAACTAAAAAAATCACTATTACTCACAGTGGTCTGGGTCGCTAGTGGATTAAATCCGGGCTTTACAAAAAAACCTTTATCACTACCAATAGGCATGAGCTACTCCTTATGAGCTAGAAATTTTCTCATAGCTTACGCTGTAGGTAATTTTGCTTGCTGTCCCACTGGTTACAGTGATGGAAGTGCCTTCCATTAAATAAATAGCTGTAGTCTTATCGACAACAATCACTGAGGCATCAGCAGGGACACTAAGTGTAGAGACAATCGGATAAGCTGTGCCGCTTGAAGGAGCAGAGCCTTGAGCAACAGCACCGTTAGTATAAATACTCACCGTTGTATCAACCGCACTACTGCCATCAACATTAGCCGCGACAATCTGATTAATTTTATAGACCAAGCCACTGCTTGCTGCGTTAGGCAACAAAACTACCTCCCCCGTTCCTGCTGGGGTTAGGTAGGTTGTCTCACCTAAAATACTCGTTACTGCTACAATATTGGGGTTTGCCATTATATTTCTCCGTTAGAAACCCATGACCATTGCAAGGGCGATTGAAGTTCCTGCTGATATTCCACTAGCAGCAGGAGCTGTTGACTGCCACGTAGCACCGTTAGATGTTAAAACATTACCTGATGTACTGGGCGCTACAACTTGCACGGCTGAAGTGCCATTACCCAAGACCACATTATTAGCGGTTAGAGAAGTTGCACCTGTGCCGCCGTTGGCGACAGGCAATGTGCCTGTAACTTGTGATGCAAGATCAACCCCGGATAACGTACCTCCTAGAGTTAAACTACCTGAACTGGTAACTGTACCTGAAAGGGTAATCCCGTTGACTGTACCTGTACCACTTACACTAGTTACCGTACCTGCACCTGTTTCGGTAGGGTTAGCATTAAGTACTGCTGCCCCTGCTCCTGCGCCGTCAGTAACAACCATAGCTTTAGAACCATTAGCTATAGTTATTTCAGCACCAGAACCTTGTTTAATCGAAATAGACTGTGCGCCAGTAGTGGCATTCTCAATCACCCACACTTTACTGACTGTGTTTGGCCCAAGCGTAGCGGTTCGTGTACCAGTTAAAGAAACAGCCGAAGTAAACTTCAAATAAAAACCACGGGTAGCATCTGCCGTACCATCGGGCATTGTAAAAGTTTCATTAGAGTCAGCCGCAAATTGTTTTGTACCGTAGCTAAATCCATCGGTAATGAGTTCTAGGTTCGTATTGGTACTGGTTCCCCACGTACCATCCTCATCTCCGGTTGTAATTTCTTTTAGTCGTAAATTGTTTACATAAGTTGCCATAATTAAGTCCTATGCCGCTTTGTCAGTATCTATGTCCACCCAATTAGGAGTTTGAGGTGAGCTTATATTAATCCAATTTGGTGTCTGTGTAACGTCTATCGAACTCCAACCTTTAATCGAAACAGTGCCTATAGCTCCTGTACCTACTACCCCGGTGGGGTATGCAATACTACTGAAGCTTGCTGTAACCGTACCAACAGCCCCAACTGCGCCTACTCCGGTAGGAGTAACTATTACCAGAGGCGTAACTGCTTCAACTGCTCCAGTACCTTCTACTCCTGTAACCGTGTACGACCAATCGTAAGCTGGGGTTACAGTACCTATTGCGCCTGTACCAGCAACTCCTGTAACGCTAACTACAGTACCAATACTGAAGGTGACTGTACCTACTGATCCGGTTCCGCTTATACCGTTGAGTACAATATTTTCGCTAGTGTTAGTACTAACACCGTTTACTGCGCCTACCCCTTGTACCCCAGTTAAACTGAAGCTTGGTACAATGGATACACTACCTATAGAACCTGTGCCTTCAACGCCTGTAGGTCTAACCAACCCGGTGTAGTTCAGTATTACTGTTCCTACTGCGCCTGTACCTTCCACTCCCGTAGGAGTAATGTTGGCCGTATAGTTTACAGAGACAGTACCGACAGCCCCCGTAGCTGACGTAGAAATGCCATTAGCACCCCACGCGCCTTGACCCCATCCACGCGCACCCCAAGTTGCACCGAGGTCTACAACTGTGGAAGCAGCGCCGCCCCACCTATTGTGACCCCAAGGTCGTTGACCCCATCCACTCATGGCAGTGGCCTATTACGCTATACGAATAATCGCAGTAGCAGCCGCAGCAGCAGGGAATTGGATTTGGAAATCACCCGTACTTACTGTTTGATCCCCACCAAAACTCAACACCGCACACGCAGAGTTAGAATCAGTCGTGTCGTAAATCAACCCTCCACATGTTGTAAACGAAGAGGAAGTCCACGTTACTGCACTAAAATTAGTAATCGCTGTTGTACCATCGGCTGTAGGCGTGACAGAAGTAAGAAGCTTACCCCC
>CEUA01152846.1_pt1 | contig 15108 bp, 14 predicted proteins | sample 361541 | NCBI WGS metagenome assembly CEUA01 (sample SAMEA2623079, study PRJEB7988) | marine metagenome | isolation source: saline water (ENVO:00002010), including
CAGTGTGCTGACACACTACACCTTTTTACACTTAGAGATTTACCAAATAAATACCCTAATTTAAGAACAAGCTTTGCTCACGGAGGAATGCTTGGGATTGCGAATTATGGAAGAAGGGTTCAAGGTTTTGATGGCCGCCCAGATATTTTCAAACAGCTACAAGACCCCAGAAAGACATTAGGGCACAAAAATCTCTATTTCGACACACTGGTACATGACTCACACACCCTAGATCTGATAAAGAAGCGCGTTGGGCCGTCACAAATAATAATGGGATTAGACGACCCCTTCCCCCTAGGAGAAATAGAAGGAGTAGGTACCTCATACCCTGGTAGGGCTTTAGATTATGCAATAGAGATCGGGGTTATAACAGAAAAAGAAGGTAAAGACATTTGGAATAAAAACATAATAGATTGGTTAGGGATAAAAAAACCATAATTTTGTAATACATAAAAATATGAGTGATTCAGTTAAACATGAATGCGGAATAGCCCTTCTTAGGCTTTTAAAACCATTGTCTTATTATCAAGAAAAATATGGGACAGCGCTATATGGTTTAAATAAAATGTACCTATTAATGCAAAAACAAGTTAACAGGGGGCAGGACGGGGCAGGCCTTGTTAACATTAAAATAGACACAGAGCCAGGACGCCCCTACATTAGTCGCCGAAGGTCTGTCGAACAAAACTCAATACAAGACGTGTTTTTAAAAATCAGCGAGAATTTTAAAAAAATAAAAAAAAGCTACCCCAAGGAGTTTAACAGCCCCACATGGCTGAAGGAAAACTGCTCTTTTATGGGGGAGTTGTTTTTAGGACACCTTCGATATGGGACCTATGGCGGGAACAGTATTTCACAGTGTCATCCTTTTTTGAGACAAAACAACTGGAAGTCAAGAAATTTGGTTTTAGCAGGCAACTTTAACATGACAAATGTAGAAGAGCTATTTAATCAATTAGTTGACTTGGGCCAGCACCCAAAAGAAAAATCAGATACAATCACAATCTTAGAGAAAATCGGACACTTTACAGACGAAGAAAACGAAAGACTATATGATAAATATAAATCAGCAACCAAATCAAACTCGGAGTTATCTGGGCTAATAGAAGAGCACCTAGATTTGGGAAATATATTAATGAATGCGTCAAAGAAATGGGATGGAGGATATGTATTATCTGGACTACTTGGACATGGAGACGCATTTGCACTAAGAGACCCAAGCGGCATACGACCGGCATATTATTATTCAGACGAAGAAATCATAGTGGTTGCGTCAGAAAAACCAGTGATTCAAACAGCCTTTAATGTTAATTCAAATAATATAAAAGAGCTGCCAAGAGGCGAGGCAATAATAATTAAAAAGGACGGCGAGGTTAGTTTTAAAAAAATTATCGTCCCCAAAAAGAGAACCTCATGTTCTTTCGAAAGAATATATTTTTCAAGAGGCAATGATGCTGAAATATATGCAGAAAGGAAAATGCTGGGCGCCCTATTGACAGAGCCAATAAAAAGAAAAATAAAGAACGACCTAGATAACACTATTTTTTCTTACATCCCGAACACTGCCGAAACAGCATTTTTGGGACTAATATCTGAACTCGAAGAAACTTTAAATAAAAAAAGACAAAGTCTTTTAGACTCAGGGCAGACCGAAAGACTTAAGCTAATAATTAATCAAAAAATAAGAGTAGAGAAAATGGCCGTTAAAGATGCCAAGCTTAGAACCTTTATTACAGCAGATAGCGATCGGGACGGTCTAGTTGGCCACATATATGATGTGACATATGGGGTTTCAAAAAACACCGACACCCTAGTTATTTTAGATGACAGCATTGTTAGAGGAACAACACTAAAAAAAAGCATTCTCAGAATACTAGATAGGTTAAAATTAAAAAAAATCATTGTAGTATCTTCAGCCCCGCAGATTAGATATCCAGATTGTTACGGAATAGACATGGCTAAACTAGGAGATTTCATTGCCTTTAGGGCAGCTATATCTTTATTGAAAAAGAACAAAAGGGGTCAAGAAATTATAAAAAAGACATATAAAAAGTGCAAAGAAGACCAAATAAATAATAATAAAAATCAAATTAATCATTTAAAAGACATATATGCCCCATTTACACAAGAAGAAATTTCTAAAGAAATCGCCTTACTATTAAAGACAGATAATATTTCTACAGATTTCGATATTTTATTTCAAACCAAAGATTGTCTTCGTCGGGCATGCCCAAATCACACGGGAGACTGGTATTTTACTGGAGATTATCCGACAAATGGGGGCAACATGGTTGCAAACAGGTCTTTTATTTATTATGTTGACGGCAATGAGTCCAGAGCCTACTAGCTTGTGCGTATAAATTCACCGACAGCAATAGCCAAATCACGAGCACCAAGAGGATTTAACCTAAACCACATTTCGGGCTCAATAAGCTCAAGCTCAGAAAGAGCGATGTGATTATTATTATCTAAAATAATATCAACTCTAGCATAGATTGGCGAAAAAGGAAGGGTTTTAATCACAGTTTCTGCAAATTCAATTTCTGTTTTTTTTGGCTGATGGGAGGAGACTGTTCCACCAAAATCATCCTGAACCCTAAAATCTCCCTGTTTGGCGTGTTTTAAAACAGAATGTGAACACTTTCCATTAATAATCATTATTGAAATTTCTCCAGAGACGACAATATTTTTTTGAAAAACCTGGATTAACATGTCCTGGTTTTTTATTAGAGAATCAAATAAAGACTGCGTGCTATTTCCAATGCTTTTTACATAATGTGTGTTCCAGGCAGCAGCCGAAACACAAGGCTTAATTACAATTTCTTGCCACCCGTTTTTGTTACAAAAGCCTAATAAATCAAAACTAGCCCCTCTTTTTACAAGATGTGTTGAAGGAATATTAACACCTCGCTCTTTCAGCCACAATAAATACTTCTTGTTTAGACTCCACATGATTTGTTCATAGGGATTGATAAAAATTATTTGGCCACAACAATCGCTTAAAAAAGATCTAAAAAGGTTTAATTTTTCAAAATAATTCCAAGTTGTTCTAAATAAAGCAAATCGAAATTTTGATGGATCAAAAGAATCGTCCCAAGCAACACGTTTACAACGAAAACCCAAAGATTCTAGCTCTGACTGAACGAGACGATCTTCAGTAATTATATTGCTAACATACCAGTTGTTTTCCTTGGGATTAAGATATCTCTTCTCTGTTAAAACAGCAATGTCTTGCAATGGGACCAATTGATTTATTTGGTTTTGTGTTTTTTCCACCACGATTTAGCCTCGGCAACAAATTCTTGTTTTGTCTTATATCGCTCTTGGACCCTGTTTTTGTTTGACACCCAAACCTCTCGATATGTTGGTAGTTGGCCACCAGCATCATTTAGAACAAGTGTTAATTCATCAATTATATTAGATGCCCCCGCAAACTTATCAATTATAAAAACAATATATCTAGCATCTACAGATATGGTTCTTTGTAATTCATGCTCAAACGCAATATCTCCACTCATCGCCTCCCAATTTCCATCAAAAGCACAACCAATTAAATGCCCCTTACTATTAATGACAGGTGATCCAGAGTTCCCCCCTGTAATATCATTATTAGAAATAAAGCAAACATTCAACTTGTTGTCTTCACCAGCATAAACACCATAATCATTCTTTTTATATAGCTCTACAAGCCTTTCAGGAACAACAAACTCGGGGTTATCATTATCCATTTTCTCCATCACACCATCAAGCGTTGTAATAAAACTATAATCCACCGCATCTCCGGGGGCATAATCACCAACAGAACCATATGTTAATCTCATTGTAAAATTAGCATCAGGATAAAATTTATGATCAGGGTTCATTTTCCGCAATCCATCAATAAATAAACGATTTGCAATATTTAGTGATTTTTGAGGTGAGGCGTTGTTTGGTCGGATTTTTTGAAAATAATTATTTAAAATACCTTTTTGTAGCGTAAATGCAGGATCTTGTTTTATAATAGAGCTTGCTAAATCACTAAAGTTTTTATTAAATGAATCTAAAAAGTTTTCCATTTTTTCTGCATCAACAAAAATAGATTTATTATATAGCTGGTTCCCCCACCTTTGAAAATCACCTCGATACTTTCTTTGTAGTGAATCAATTATTGGAGGAAGCTGATCGTTGGGCACACCCAGATAATACATTTCCATCATTTTCACAAAAAGCTCTTTGTCAATTTCTTTTTTATATTCTTTAAAATTATCTTTTACCTGTCCGCGAAACTTCTCTAAAGCAGCGTAGATTGTTTTTTCACAACCACTATTTAGGGCTCGCAAAAACGCCTCAGATCTTCTTGCTAACCTAACAAAGCTTGGCCCAGACCAAGCAGCTTCATTCAAATAAATTCTAGACAAAGTGGTTTTTGACAAATCATTATAACTGGACTCCATTGTGCTTAAAATATCACCATAAATTTCTTTATTAGAATCAGATGAATTAGCAAATTCTTGAAATGCGATCTCAACCCCCAACTTTTTTGTATAAACATCTAGCCTTTTTAAGCCCCGGGTCTGTCCAATGTAATACTTCCAATAATTGGAAATACGCGCCTTTTTACTAGCATACATAATATTAATGTTTCTATCTGCGCGCATATGTCGATTAAGAATATCCAGTTTTGCTTCACGAACCCTCACAACATTCGGGTTGTATGTGTTAATCGCTTCTTTTACACCAAAAGACGGCAAATATCGATCTGTCCCACCAGGATAACCCATGATCATTGTAAAGTCATCATTATTAACCCCCTCCAAAGAAATTGGTAAATAATGTTTTGGTTTTAACGGCATGTTGTCCTCACTATATTCCGCCGGCGATCCATCAGGGGCGGCATAGACTCTAAAAAGAGCAAAGTCACCAGTGTGTCTTGGCCACATCCAATTATCGGTGTCGCCGCCAAACTTTCCAATTGACTCTGGTGGGGTGCCAACCAGTCTCACGTCATTATAGCGCTCATATATAAATAAATAATATTCATTTCCACCAAAAAAAGATTTGACTTCTGCCCAATAGTTTGAGTCACCTATTTCCCGAGTTTTAATTGAGTCTATTCGACTATTAATCAACTCATTGCGCAAGGCTTCTTCGGTATTATAATCAATACTATCAAGCACTTCCTTAGAAACGTCTTCCATTCTAATTAAAAAATCAACAAACATTCCTTCATTAGGGAGCTCTTCTTCCAGGTTTTTTGCCCAAAAACCATCACCTAAATAATCATTTTCATCCAAACTGTGATTCTGGATAGCATCATAACCACAATGATGATTAGTTAAAAGCAGCCCTTTAGGCGAAATAATTTCTCCCGTACAATAACCATTAAAGCTCACTACAGCATCTTTTAAAGAAGCAGAATTAACACTATAGACTTCTTCTGCAGTTAACTGGAGGCCTTTTGATTGCATATCATCAATATTTAGTCGCTTAATAAACATTGGCAACCACATTCCCTCATCAGCAGAAGAGTTGTTTGGTAGAATAAATAATATGCTTAATACAATCGGAATAAATTTTTTCATAATAATTTAATTTTTAATTAATGGAATACTTGAACACGGCTCTCCATAAAAGAGACTCTTTACATGTGGGAAAAGTTTTTCAGCAAACAGTGCAAAAGCCCCGAGAGGTATTTTATTACCAACACAAACCTTTAAGAACACTCGCTTATTTTCATATTGTTTTATGTTTAATGTGTTTAATTTTTGTTGAAACAATAATAAATTCATAGTGTGAATATCAGAAAAAAAAACTTGTCTAGCAATACCACGCAATTTTGTTTGAACCAGCAAATAGGCCCAAGGAGGAATAATGACATCCTTAGAGCAAAAAACAGCAACAAAAGAACCTGCCAATTCTTGCCAATCAAACTCAACCAACCTCTTTTTAAAAGAAACCTCTTTAACAATTAGTCCATCATCAAGCCAACCTACCAAATCTAACCCAATTCGGCCTCCTGGCATTATAAAATCCTGAAGGTCTAATGTTATTAAACCAGCACTATCTACTTTATTAATAATTTCTCCAGCCACCATTTATAAAAATCCTAATTCTAGTTTTGCTTCTTCGGACATCATGTTTTTTTCCCAGGGTGGATCCCAGGTAATATCAATAGTCGCAGTTTTTACCTTTTCAAGCTTTTCGATTTTTTCTTTAATTTCAACAGGTAATGTTTCAGAAACAGGACAATTGGGAGCCGTAAAAGTCATTAACACTTTAATATCGTACTGATCACTAACCTGGACATCATAAATTAAGCCCAGTTCATAAATGTTTACCGGAATCTCGGGGTCATATATTTGACACAACACCTCCACAACATCTTCTCCTAGTTTTTGTAACTCATCACTCATCTTTTAAATATTGAATTGCACATTTTTGAATTTTTTGAATCATTTTATTTAAACCATTTACTCTATTCATTGACAAATGATCTTGTAACCCTATTTTTGTAAACACATTTACTTTTGTGTTAATTATTTCTTGCGGTGTAGCATTGGAGTAAAGCCTTATAACCAAAGCAACAATTCCTTTTGTTATCAAAGCGTCACTATCAGCATAAAAATACAATTTTCCATCATTATACTTACAGATTATCCAAACTTTAGATTGACATCCACGCAGCAAATTTTTTTCAACCTTTAAATTGTTGTCTAGCCCTGACATTTCTTGCCCCATAGAAATCAGATGTTCATATTTTTCTTCCCAAGAGCTTAAAAATAAAAATTCAGAAATAATTTGTTCAGCTTCATTTTTCATACCAGCCTATTTGTTTAAGAATGATAAAACTTTTTTTAAGACCACAATAAATTGATCTATTTCATTAATAGTGTTATAAAAAGCCAGCGAAACTCTTACGCATCCATCAATGCTTAAATAATTCATTAAACCTTGATTACAAAGGTGACCAGACCTAACCAGGATATTGTTTTCCGACAATAGTGTGCTTAGATCAGAATGATGAATACCAACCACATTAAAAGAGAAAATCGGGGCAGCCTTGTCTTCGCCACCATACATGATTAGTTTAGGAATTTTATTTAATTGACAAAACATATGTTCTTTTAAAGACTCTTCACAAGATATTATTTTTTCAATCCCTACATTTTCTACAAACTTAATAGCAGCAGACAATCCAATTACACCAGAGATGTTTGGCGTTCCAGCTTCAAACTTTAGAGGAGGCTCTGCCCATTCAGGATTTAATAAAGAAGCTCTTGAAACCATTTGACCGCCCATTTTATAGGGGCTCATGTTTTTCAAATGCTTCCCTTTTACATATAAGACTCCTGTTCCAGTTGGACCGAAGACCTTGTGTCCAGAAAAACAATAAAAGTCACAATTTAAAGAATCCACATCAACCTTGATGTGTGCTGGCGCTTGAGCACCATCTACAAAAACAGGAATATTTAAACCATTAACAATGTCGACCACCTCTTTAACATTTTGCAAGCTTCCTGTAACATTTGAAAGATGATGCATTACTACAAGCTTTATAGAGTCATTTAATTCTTTTTTCATCGAATCAATGTCAACAGTTAAGTCGTGATTAAGAGGAATATTTTTAACCTTAGCGCCCTTTTCTTTTGCTAATTGTTGCCAAGGAAGCATATTAGAGTGGTGTTCTATTTCGGAAATTAGAATAACATCATTTTCCCCAATAATGTTTCCCCCAAAAGAGTTGGCGGCTAAATTAATGCTTTCGGTTGCTCCGCTAGTAAATATAATTTCGCTGGATTTTTCAGCATTAATAAATTGACGAATAAGGCTCCGACTATTTTCATATTTTTGTGTTGCTATAAAGCCCAAGTTGTGAGCGCTTCTATGAATATTGCTATAACCAGAGGCGTAAAAATCAGAAATAGAATCAATAACAACAGCCGGCTTTTGTGTTGTTGCCGCATTGTCAAAATAAATCACTTTTTCTCCACCTCTATTCAAAAAAGGAAATTGATCAAATATATTATTTAGATCACAATTCATAATAATGATTTACATTAAGAATTTTATTGAACTCATTTAGCACTAAGTCCTTTAATTCTAAGTTAGAAACCTCATTAACAACATCACCCAAAAAGCTTTGTAATAAAATTGCTATTCCGGCATCTTTTCCGATCCCTCTAGACTGTAAATAAAAAAGTGCATTCGGGTCAATTTGACCAGTTGTGGACCCATGAGCACATTTTACATCATCTGCGAATATTTCTAATTGCGGATTTGACTTAACGGACGCATAATCAGAGAGCATTATGTTATTATTCTGCTGCACGCTGGATGTTTTTTGGGCATCTTTTTCAACATAAACAAGACTATTAAATTGGCTGCTTGATTGATCATTATAAACTCCCTTGTAAAGTTGGACGCTTTCGCAATTTGGCGAGTTGTGATTCATTTTAACGCTATTATTAACAATTGTGGAATTTAACAACAAGGAGGCAGAATAAAGTTTACAGGCAGCAAATTCGCCATCTAAAAAAACTTCGATCTCGTTGTTAGTTACACCCTGTTCCCAATAAAAAGTAAAAAAAGAACAAGAACTATTTTCCATTTGTCGAATAATTATGCTATTGTTAATCGAGTAATCTAGCACCTTATTAGGCAATTCGAAACCATAGTACATTAGGGATGCATTTTTTTCCAAAAACCAACTTGAAAACAAGCTTAGAGTTTGCGGTTTTTTATTTTCTAAATTAGACAATTGTTTTTCTATGATAGTAATTTCAGCCCCCTCTTTTAACAGATAGAAATTGCGATAAACTTTTTCTCGATCATCTTCATCACTATCTACAAAAATTATATATAGAGGCTCATCTAGGATTAATGAAGAATCACATTCAACAAGCAGGTGACACGTTGAGTCATCTTTAGCCACAGAGTGAAACTGATCTGATAAAATATTTTTGATCAACTCCCCCTCCTTGTCTCCACCATACACACTAACCCCATCGGGGATATGAGATAGTTCAAAATCACAACCACCATTTTTTATTATCAAGTATGCGCTAGATTTGTTCATAATTGACCGGAGAGTATTCTCACCATCATCCAGGCCCACACTATTTTTCAATTCCATCATAACCTTCTTTTTCTAACTTTAATGCTAAACTAGCATCACCTGAAGCCACAATTTTTCCATCCGATAAAACATGTACATAGTCAGGTGAAATATAATCTAAGAGTCTCTGATAGTGGGTAATAATAATAAAAGAATTTTGGCGTGATCGGAGACTGTTTACCCCACTAGCGACAATTTTTAAAGCGTCAATATCTAGTCCCGAGTCAGTTTCATCAAGAATTGAAAGTTTAGGCTTTAACATAGCTAATTGAAAAATTTCATTTCGTTTTTTTTCACCACCGGAGAAGCCCTCGTTCATGGATCGAGACAAAAAACTGGCATCCATTTTTAACAACTCTATATTCTCTTTCATAGACTTTAAAAGTTCAGATGAACTAATTGGCTCTTCACCCATAAATTTACGCTTTTCGGTCACAGCAGCTTTAATAAAATTGCTAACACTAACCCCTGGAATTTCTACAGGATATTGAAAGGACATAAATATTCCTTTTCGCGCTCTTTCTTCAGCAGAAAATTCTAAAATGGATTCATTATAAAAATTAATATCCCCCTGTTCAACATCATAAGTATCATCTCCAGCGATAACCGAAGCAAGCGTGCTTTTCCCAGACCCATTTGGACCCATTATAGCATGAACTTCACCAGGCCCAACTTCTAAGCTTAAACCTTTTAATACCGGGTTTTCATTTATAGAGCACTTTAAATTTTCAATTTTTAACATATATTTTTCATTTTTTAGCCAACACTATCTTCTAGTGTTAATTCTAGTAGTTTTTTTGCCTCAACAGCAAATTCCATTGGTAGTTTTTGCAGAATGTCTTTACAATATCCATTTACAATAATGGCGATAGCCTGATCATTACCCAGCCCCCTTTGATTACAATAAAAAAGCTGATCTTCTCCAATTTTTGATGTTGTAGCCTCATGTTCAACAACAGACGAACAGTTTTTAACAGCTACATAAGGAAACGTATGGGCTCCGCATAAATTCCCCATTAATAGTGAGTCACATTGAGAAAAGTTTCGCGAATTTTTAGCTCGTCTATTGATTTTTACGAGCCCACGGTAGCTAGAGTTACTTTTTCCAGCAGAAATACCTTTACTAATAATTGTGCTTTTAGTCCGCTCTCCCATGTGAATCATTTTTGTTCCAGTATCTGCTTGTTGCAAATTATTTGTCACGGCAATTGAGAAAAATTCACCCACAGAATCATCCCCCTTCAGAATACAAGACGGATATTTCCAAGTGATGGAAGATCCTGTTTCAACTTGTGTCCATGATATTTTTGCCTTTGAGTGAGCAATTCCTCGTTTTGTAACAAAATTATAAACACCACCTTTTCCGTTTTTGTCTCCAGGATACCAGTTCTGAACAGTTGAATATTTTATTTCAGAAGAATCTAAAGCCACCAACTCGACAATCGCCGCATGAAGTTGGTTTTCGTCTCGCTGAGGAGCTGTGCATCCTTCCAGGTAACTCACATAACTGCCTGGCTCCGCGACAATCAGTGTTCTTTCAAACTGACCAGTACCAGCCTCATTGATACGAAAATATGTAGATAATTCCATAGGGCATCGCACACCCTTCGGTATAAAACAAAAAGAACCATCACTAAAAACCGCAGAATTTAGTGCAGCAAAATAATTGTCTTTTGCAGGAACAACTGTGCCAAGATATTTTTTGACCAAATCGGCATGTTTTTGAATTGCCTCGGACATCGAACAAAAAATAATACCCAGCTCTGCTAGCTTATCCTTAAAAGAGGTCGACACAGAAACACTATCAATAACAACATCAACCGCAACACCAGCTAGCCTTTTCTGCTCTTCTAGCGAAATCCCCAGCTTATTAAAAGTTTTAATAAGTTCTGGGTCGGCATCATCTAAGCTTGCTAAAGAAGCCTTTTTTTTGGGAGCAGAATAATAAATAATTTCTTGTAAATTGATTTCTTCAAATTTCAAATTTGCCCATTTTGGCGGTGTCATTTTTCGAAATATTTCTAAAGATTCAAGGCGTTTTTTTAGCATCCATTTTGGCTCATTTTTTTTCCGAGATATAAGACGAACAGTATCCTCATTTAAACCCTTACTAATAGTGTCGGAATCTAAATTAGAAACAAAGCCGTACGGATACTTTTTATTCGTTAATTCGCTTATTATTTTTTTATCTTGTCCACCCCCCATATTATAATACTATAATGAAAAACTTTCTCCACAGCCACATGTTCGAGCAGCATTAGGATTATTAAAAACAAACCCCTTTCCATTTAGCCCCCCACTATAACTTAGTGTTGTTCCCATTAAATAGAGATAACTTTTTTCGTCGACCAATAAAGTAACTCCATTGTTTTCGAAAATTTTATCAGAAGACAACTGTTGGCTGTCAAAATCTAAATTATAAGACAGCCCTGAACACCCCCCAGACGAGACACTCACACGAACATACTTTTTAGAGCCATTTTCTTTTTGCATTAAAGCAATAAGCTCTTTTTTTGCATCATCTGATACTATAACCATTGAATTTAAATAATTTTCACAAAGTTAATTAGTTTATATGAATTTATAAAGGGTCTAAATAAAAATTATATTATAACTTAAAGATAAATAAACTAAAACCATGAACAATAAATTTACACCCATATCTAAAATAGGGGAGTTTGCCCTAATAGATCGCATCCTGAAAGGCCACACAAATAAACATAATTCTACGAAAAAGGGGGTGGGTGATGATGCCGCTGTAATTGAGTATTTAAAAAAAAAAGATTGCTTAGTTAGCACAGACATGCTTGCAGAAGGGGTTCATTTTGATCCAACCTATACCCCACTAAAACACTTGGGCTATAAATCAATTATTGTTAACATATCTGATATTTGCGCCATGAATGGAATAGCAACTCACGCATTAGTTTCGTTGGGGATTCCTAATAAATATAGCGTTGAGCACATAGAAGAATTATACGCAGGCATTCATGCGGCCTGCAAAAACTACAACATTGATTTAATTGGAGGAGACACCACTAGCAGCTCAAGCGGCTTAATTATAAGCGTTACAATAATCGGAGAACCGTCTTTTATAGAGCCCGTATATCGTTCAGGCGCACAGAATAATGATGTGCTTTTTGTCTCGGGAGATTTAGGAGGCGCTTATCTAGGTCTTCAAATACTAGAAAGAGAAAAACAAATCTTTATTGATGATGAGAAATCACAACCAAAGCTCAAAGACTATAGTTATATTTTGGAAAGGCAATTAAAGCCAGAGGCGCGAGTTGACATTGTTACACAGCTAAGAAAAGCAGAAATAAATCCCTCTTCAATGATAGATTTGTCAGATGGCTTAAGCTCGGAATTAAGACATATTTGTAAAGAATCGAATGTTGGTATTAAAATTTTCGAAACAAAAATACCTATCATCAAAGAGACAATGGAGGCGGCCAGGGAGCTTAACATTGACCCATTGTTTTGTGCTTTACATGGAGGGGAAGACTATGAACTATTATTCACAGCTCCTGTTAGTTTACACGAGAAGATTAGTAAAATTAGCTCCGTTAGTGCCATTGGGCACATAACCAAACATCCAAATAAAATAGACTTAATAACTAGTTCAGAAGATCTAATAGATTTAACCAATGAAGGATGGGATTCGTTTTTTAAAAAAAAATAAACATATGGTTTTTTATATATTTAGCATGTCTTCAATTTCTTCAGCAGATATAGGGATGTCTTCCATTAGGTCAATATTTCCAGAACTCTTGATCAGGATGTCATTTTCTAATCGTATACCAAGGTTTTCTTTTGGGATATATATTCCGGGCTCACAGGTAAGAATCATTCCCTCTTTAAGGGGTTCATCTCTATTAGAAACATCATGAACATCTAGCCCAAGGTGGTGAGAGGTTCCATGCATATAGTATTTTTTATAAGCTGGTGTTGTTTTAAATTCAGCAATATCTTTCATGGAAATTAATCCAAGGTCGACAAGTTCTTTTTCCATTAATGAGCCTACGTCTTTTTCATAATCATGTAGAAAAACGCCCGGTTTTAAAAGAGCTTTTGAGGAATTCATCACGCGCAAAACACTATTGTAAACCTCTTTTTGTCTTTTATTAAACCGACCACTTACAGGGAAGCACCTAGTTAGGTCAGATGCATAATTAGCGTATTCTGCCCCAAAATCCATAAGAACCAAATCACCATCATCACAAATATCATTATTTGATCCATAATGTAGTATACACGCATTGCTCCCAGAAGCTATGATGGGATCATATGCAAATCCCCTTGAATTGTTTTTCAAAAACTCATGAATTATTTCAGCTTCAATTTCATACTCAAAAACACCCGGCCTTAAATGACGACATACTCTTTCCACCCCCTTTTTTGTAATACTGCAAGCATGTTGAATTAAGTTAATTTCTTCAGCTTTTTTTACTGATCGTAGCCCATGTAATAGATTAGCACTTTTTTTATAAATGTGTTTGGGGTATTTAGACTTCATCCATTTTCCAAAACGAGCATCTCTTGTTTCTACGACTATGTTTGCACGAGGATGCTCGTTGCTATTTAGGTATATGTTTTCAATGTTAATCATTAATTCTGGTAGCATGCTCTCAAAATCTGTATTCCAAAACACAGTGTCAACCCCAGATATATCTTTTGCTTTTTCTTTTGAAAGCTTTTCGCCCTCCCATATTTTAAGGGTTTCACTTGTTTCTCGCACAAAAAGGAAAACATTAATTTGATGGAGTTTTTTAATAATTACCAGAATCGTTTCCTCTTGATCAATACCAGACAAATAAAAAATGTCACTATTTTGCTTAAAAGCCATTAATTGGTCGGCATTTTTAGGCATTAAGTCATTTGAGTTAAATATAGCAATGGAATTGTTTAACAATAGTTCTGAAAATTGTAAACGATTTTTTTTAAATAATTTATTGTCGATTTCTCTATATCTCATTACGTTATTTTTGATTTTATATATTCGCGATTTAGTGTAAGGATATTGTCTATTGAAATTTCTTTTGGACAATGGGCTTCGCAGGCACCAGTATTAGTACATGAACCAAAACCCTCTTTGTCCATTTGCTCCACCATATTAATAACACGCTCTTTTCTTTCCACCCTGCCTTGTGGCAGGTGAGCATATTGTGAAATTTTTGCTCCAACAAAAAGCATGGCTGATGAGTTTTTACATGCCGCGACGCAGGCGCCACAACCAATACATGCCGCAGAATTAAAAGCTTCATCAGCATCTGGTTTTGGTATTGGAGCCGCATTTGCATCAACAGTGTTACCAGATGTATTTATGGAGACATATCCGCCCGCTTGTTGAATCCTATCAAATGCGCCTCGATCTACAACCAAATCCTTAATAATAGGAAAAGCCGATCCCCTAAAGGGCTCAATATAAATAGTGTCTCCGCTTTCAAACCTCCTCATGTGTAGCTGGCATGTTGTTGTTCCTGAGTCTGGTCCATGTGGAGCGCCATTTATCACCAGTGAGCAGGCTCCACAAATGCCCTCCCTACAGTCGTGGTCAAACGCAACAGGATCTTCCCCGTCGTTAATTAATTCTTGGTTTAAAACATCCAGCATCTCTAAAAAAGACATATCTGGTTCGATATTTTTTATTGCATATACACGCATCGAACCCTTTTCATTCCCGTTTTTTTGTCTCCAAATTTCAAGTGTTAAATCCATATTACTTATAGCTTCTAGATTTTAATTCAACAGAATCAAAGTATAGTTGTTCTTTATTGAGTTTGGGCGCCCTGTCCTTCCCGTTAAACTCCCAGCAGGACACAAAAGTATAATCGGAGTCGTTTCTTAAAGCTTCACCCTCACCAGTTTGATATTCTTCTCGAAAATGACCCCCACAAGATTCGTTTCTCTCCAAGGCATCCATGGCAAAAAGCTCTCCCAATTCTAAAAAGTCTGCAACACGACCAGCTTTTGCGAGCTCTTCATTATAACCGCTTGTGTCACCAGGGACAAAA
>CEUA01057685.1_pt1 | contig 15092 bp, 18 predicted proteins | sample 361541 | NCBI WGS metagenome assembly CEUA01 (sample SAMEA2623079, study PRJEB7988) | marine metagenome | isolation source: saline water (ENVO:00002010), including
TAAGAGTGCCTGGGTGCTGGCTGACCATATTGGACTTAAGGTTAGCGAATCGCTTCGGATGCTAATAGGTGAAACGGATTCAGACCATGTATTTGTGCAAGAGGAACAGATGATGCCTTTTTTGCCTATTGTTCGAGTTCCTAATGTTGATGAGGCCATTCGCCTCGCAATTATTTCTGAACATGGGTACAAACACACAGCAATTATTCATTCTCGAAATATTGATAATATGCATCGTATGGCCTGTGCTGCGGATACAACTATTTTTGTTAAAAATGGTCCTTCTTTTGCTGGTGTTGGATTGGGTGGAGAAGGATTTGGCACTTACTCGATTGCAGGACCAACAGGGGAAGGTCTTACCTCTCCTCGGACATTTACACGGCAGCGTCGTTGCGCGCTCGTGGATTATTTTCGCATAACTTGATCGCTAATCTATGATTCTTGGACAAGTACGTGGTCGAGTTGTTTCGACTGCTAAAATAGATAGCTTAGACGGGAAGAAACTTTTGGTCGTCGAAGTGGTTTCGGTACGAGACCATGGGCTCGTACGTACGGGACGTGAAATGGTTTGTGTCGATGCAGTCCAAGCGGGGGAAGGTGAATTGGTCGTAGTTGTACAGGGTTCATCTTCGCGTATTGCTCCGGATATGCGGGAAGTACCTACTGACGCTGTTATAGTAGGAATTATAGACGAATTGCAGTCAATGGGGAAAAAGATGGAGTTGTCAGATTGAAGACCTCTATGCTCAGTGGTAAGGAAGAGTTGGATCGTATTGCCATAGAGGAGATTGTGCGGAAAGCGGTTTATGACTTTCTGCCGGACACACAATTGGGACGGTCTGCTCAGGCGGATTTACCTAAAGTCCCACGTTTGGTTGTGAATATATCGGCGCGCCATATACATTTGAACCAATCGGCCATGGATGTATTGTTTGGCCAGGGTAGTACCTTGACCGTCCAGAAAATGTTGTACCAAGATAAAGCTTTTGCGGCGAAGGAGACACTTTCTGTCTTGGGGCCGCGCAAACAGTTGATTGCCAATGTACGGGTTCTCGGTCCGCTGCGGGAATACAACCAAGTTGAACTCGCATTCACGGATGCTCGATTTTTGGGCATAGATGCTCCAGTCCGTTTGAGTGGGAGTGTGGAAAATACGCCGGGATGCTTTTTAGTTGGGCCTAATGGCGGTTTGGAATTGGATCATGGAGTATTACGTGCAGCGCGACACGTTCATATGAATTTTGCAGAAGCAGAATATTACGGAGTTCACGCTGGTGACCATATGCGTTTGGTCGTAGATAGTGATCAAGGTGGTTCGTTGGAAGGTTTGATTTGTCGTATTAGTGACAAAGAGAAACTCGAAGTTCACATAGATACTGATGAGGGTAATGCTCTGGATCTAGTGCAGGCCCGAAAGGTATACATTGAAAAATGACGTTGACTTCGCACACATCAGGAGGTAAGCGATGTCTGAAGCAATAGGTATGATAGAAACGGTAGGGCTTGTAGGAATTGTTGAAGCAGGTGACGCTATGGCTAAAGCCGCTAATGTCCAACTCTTGGGTTGGGACAAAGTAGGTTCGGGGCTTGTCACTATTTTTTGCGCAGGAGATGTTGCAGCAGTAAAATCTGCAGTCGATGCTGGTTCAACTTCTGCGTCAAGTGTGGGCAAGGTTCACTCGGTTCATGTTATACCGCGTCCACATGTAGATTTGTCGTCAATTACTCCGGTTAGAGACGGCGAGACGACGGCAAGCAATGTCCGTGCTCTAGGGTTGATCGAGACCAAAGGTGCTACGGGCGTAATTGAAGCCGCTGATGCAATGAGTAAGGCAGCAGATGTTGATATCTTAAAAGTTTTGGAAATTGGCGGTGGGTATATCACCGTGCTTGTTTCTGGTGATGTTGGATCTGTACAGGCCTCTGTTGGCGCAGGTACGGAAGCTTGTGAGCGAGTAGGTGAATTGGTTTCTCAGCATGTGATCCCGCGTCCTCATGACGATGTGGTTTCGCTCTACTTAAGTTGATAAGAGGGGATTATGACATGAAAGCATTGGGAATGGTAGAAACAAAAGGTCTTGTGTGTGTTGTTGAGGCCTTAGATTCGATGTTGAAAACAGCAGATGTTCAATTTGCTGGACAGAAACGAGTGGGAAGTGGCTATGTTGCAGTACTGGTTGAGGGTGATGTAGCGGCGGTCAAGGCAGCTGTAGATGCTGGTGCCAGTGCAGCCCAGCGTATAGGTGAACTACGTAGCGTACACGTTATCCCTCGTCCGGTCGAGGGTCTTGTGAATCATCTCGGATAGGTTGACAAACCATGGCTTCAGTTCTCTATGTAGAGGAGTCTGTGGTAACGGGAGACGTTTTAGTTAAGACCCATTCAGATGAAGAAGAGGTCTGTGTTAGTGAGACGGCAATCGTTACGCCGACCGGTTGGGATTATCTCCGTAATTTTCGTTTACGTCTAGTTCGTGGTTACGGTCCCGGATCAACGAAGCCTATTCCTCAAAAAGCGGTTTTAAAGCAAATAGATCCGAATGAGATGGATGGGCTTGGTATATGTAATCAGCCTGAGAGTTCATGTGGTTGTGTTGATGAGGAATTTGGTTCAGGATTCGTCGAGCCTAGCTCTTGTCATGATTGTGCGGTACATGAATTGAAACGCAAGGGCGATGATAGCTCCAATTGTAATGGTTGTAATCGCAGAACCTTGCTTGACGAGCTTGTAAAATCTGGCCGTAGCGTGGAGCCAGAACAATTAATCCGAGAAGTGACATCTGTAGTTACTAAACGTTTGGAGAGATAATATGCCCGGTGCGATAGGGCTAGTGGAAGTCGAGGGAGTTGCGGGGATTATTGTAGCTGCTGATGCGGCGATTAAGGCTGCGGATCTACAATTGTTGGGGTGGGAGTCCATCGGTGGTTTTACGACTGTATTTTTTGAGGGGTCTACTAGCGACGTAAATGCGGGATTGTTTAGTGCGCATCAGGCTGCTGAGTCGCTCAGAGTACCTGTAACTTCATCTTCTGTTACCCAACCAGATCCAGCTTGTTTCTCGTTTATCACGTTTAAAATTCCGAGTAAATCAAAGGTGAAGCAGGCGGCATTAGGAATAGTCGAAACGCAAGGGTATGCCTCTCAGGTATATACAAATGATGAGATGGTAAAGTCTGCCGGTGTTTCAATTGTTAATGTTTTGACTGTGCATAATCGTGTGGTTTGTTCTTTACTTCAGGGAGAGATAGGTGCGGTGAGGGAGGCCGTTGCTCGATCTGAAGAGTGTTTGTCTAATTATCCACATCTCAAACGTACAGCGGTATTGCCACAGCCTCGCGAGGAAGTTCTTCGTGTGTTTGCCTCGTCGGAGAGAGGTATTGGCAGTGCCTAAATCGATTGCGGTAATTGAAACTCGTGGGATGGTGTCATTATTGGCGGCTACAGACGCAATGCTAAAGGTTGCTAATGTTCAGGTTGTGGGAAAGCATGGAATAGGTTCGGGCTGGCTTACGGTCGTTGTAGAAGGCGATGTGGCGGATGTGGACGCAGCCATAAGTGTTGGCAAGATTGAAGCGGAACGCTATGGCGAACTTATTTACGCTAAAGTGATTCCAAATCTTTCACCAAATGCACAGGAATATATGCCACATTTGGTGGATTCTGTAATATCTGAAGATTTGCAAGACTCGAGAGCTGTTGGAGTCATAGAAACCCAAAGTTTGGCACCGCTGATAACTGCGACTGATGTAATGATTAAGTCTGCAGATGTTGAACTTTGTGGATGGGCATTTGTTGGTGGTGCACTTTGCCATGCGGTTTTCCGAGGAGATACGGCATCTGTTCAGGCAGCGATAGAAGTCGGTAGGCAGGCCGGTGAATCTGTTGGTAGCGTCTATTCGGCACTTTCGATTTCGCAGCCTGAAACAGGTATTCTTAGTCTCTTACCTTCAATGCCTGAAGATCAACCTCAACAGCGTTTAGGTGCACTCGGTGTTGTTGAATCTATTGGTTATGCTGGGGTTGTTGCGGGAGGTGATGCAATGGTTAAAGTCGCTGATGTTGATATCTTGCGACTTTCAATTGGAAGCGGAGGTAGAATAGCTGCTTTGGTGGGAGGTAGCTTGGATAACGTTCAATCGGCGATGGCAGCAGGATGTGAAGCTGTCCTAAAGGTTGGAACGCTTGAAGGATCTGCGCTGATTTCTAGGCCGGATCCGGCTACCTTAGCTTGCTTTGCTGGAAATATCCAGCAATCGGTTGTGGCAAATACTGGAGCAGCCATGGGTATCGTGGAGACGAGAAGCACAGTAGCTCTAGTGCAAGCCGTAGATCAAATGTCGAAGGCGGCAGACGTAGTTTATGAGGGTGCGTTTAAAGTCGGATACTTTCTCACGGCTGCTGTAGTTCGTGGTGATATCGGATCTGTCCGTATTGCAATAGATGTGGCCGCTTCTGAAGCTTCAAAGCACGGAGAATTGGTATCGGCTCACGTGATTCCGCAAGTATATGAGGGCATGGAACAACGTCTGTCTCATTTTTAGTAAGGATATTAGGCTTAAAAGGATTAGGTTACTTATGGTACGTATTGAAGATTCAGTAATCACAGCTCAGGTATTACAAGATAAACTTGGTAATGAGCAACAAGTTGAGATATGTCCTCGGGCGACATTAACTCCTTCCGCGCACGATTTTCTCAGGGAACGAAGTATAGAAATTTTTCAGCGAGAAGGTACTTCTAAAGGTTCGGTAACGGCTGATCTTTCCGCATCGGTCAATTCCAGTCGTAATGGGAATAAAAGAGATTTTTCGGGGGTTTTTTGTCCTAATATTGTAATTTTTGACGAGAACGACAAAATAAATTACGGGGAAATGGAACGCTATGTAAATTGGTTGATAGATGCTGGTATACACGGATTATATCCTAATGGAAGTACTGGAGAATTTGTCCGTTTGTCGTGGGAGGAGAGACAAGAAGTAGTGCGTCTAATTACCGAGGTTAATGCTGGGAGAGTGCCTATTTTGGCTGGGGCAAGTGAGGCGAATCTGCGAGATGTGATGCGTATGGCAGAATTTTATGCGAAAATTGGTGTTGATGCCATTTCGCTTGTTCCTCCATTTTATTACAAAATTTCTGATGAGAGCCTTTTTCAATACTTTGCTGAGGTTGCTCAAGAATCTCCGTTGGATATACTTCTTTACAACATTCCGCAATTTACTCAAGAGTTGCCTCTTGAACTCATGGAACGTTTGTTGCCCTACGAACGTATCTTTGGAACCAAAGACTCTAGTAGAGATTTACCCAGGCTTATTAATACTATGCATCGGCTTCGTGCGCAGCGGCCGGATTATGTTGTGTTGGTGGGATGTGAAGAGATTCTTTTCCCGTCTATTTTGATGGGAGCAAGTGGCGGTACTATAGCTACTTCAGGAATTGTACCCGAAGTAATAGTTGACTTGTATAATAAAGCACTTAAGGGAGACATCGAAAATGCTCGCACGTTACAATACCGTATCTTAGATCTAATCAATATCATGTTACTTGGTGTAAATTTTCCCGAGGGATTTAAAACGGGGGTTGCCGTTAGAGGTTTTGATGTTGGCCCAGCCCGAACATCTTCAAGTAAAGAGGAACAAGAGCATCTGTTTAAGGTTGAGTCACAGATTGGGTGTTTGTTAAGCGATATGGGTTATTCTGTGCGAGGCGCCAGAGCGTGTCCCGTAACAAATATGCCTCCGATTGTACGTCGTTAAATGTATGATTCCGGTGCTCGCGTGCTGGTTGTCGGTGCCGGGATAATAGGACGTGCTCTGGCCTATTATTTAAGTAAGGCGGGAGCTAACGTTGTTCTAATTGATGCAGGTGGAGGGATATCTTGTGCTAGTCGCGCCTCCTTAGGTGTATTGACCCATTACAGTGGTGGTTTCAGTGGGTATGGGCTTTTCATAAAAGATAGCTTGGCCATGCATGAATCCCTTTCCTACGAACTTTTGGAGGCCACAGGCATAGACGTAGGTTGGTCTCGGCTAGGCGGTATCGATCTTGCCTTTGATGAAGATGATGAGGAGAAGCTTCGAAATTTATATGAAGAGGGGTGTGGATATGGCATCGCTCTTGAACGACTTGATCCAGATCAGATATATAAGTTGGATATGAGTGTGTCTCGAAACGTTCGTAGTGGTTTGTTTTTTTTTGATGATCAACGTGTTGATCCAATGAAATTGGGACGAGCGTTGCTTAAGGCAGCAACAGAAGCGGGAACAGTTGTTCACTGGGGTGAACGCTTGTTGGGAGTCGAACATTGTGCTTTTCATGACATCTCTATCAAAACCTCGCGCGCACGTCGACATGCTGATATTTTGATCTTGGCTTCAGGGGCTTGGACTAGAGGTTTGGCAGAGCAACTTGGTGCTCGTATTAATGTACGCCCAGTGGGAGGACAATACGCATGTTTTTCTGGAATTTCTCCGCGTTTGGTGTTGCGTCATAAAGGTTTTCAACTAATTCCAGATGATGGAGGAGTGCGCGTAGGTGCTACCACAGAGGGAGTTGGATTTCTGCCGCAGTCTACTTCCCAGGGTGAAAATCGTTTGGCTGCAGTTTATATGAAAACATTAAAATCGTCCCTCTACAGTAGGTCAATTGCAAGGGGTGTTGGTTTGCGTTCCAAGCCAAAGAAGGGTCGACCTATGATTGGTCCATTGCGAGAGCATAAATCGATCTTTGTGGCTACCGGACATTACAAGAATGGCGTATTAATGGCTCCTCTAACGGCAAAAGTTCTGTCAGACTGGGCTTTATTTGGTGATCCTCAACGAGATATGGGCCCATTTTTTCCTGAGCGATAAAATTTATTTATATTTTACCTAAGTTATGATATGTGGATGGTATTAAATAAGGAGACATCTAAATGGTTCTGGCGACAAATGATTTATTAACTGCATTGTCTACTGTTACTTCAATACCTGTAGTCCCTTTTAGGGGAGGGAAAATTGATTACGATGCGCATGAAAAGAATGTAAGATATCTTATAGATAACAATCATTTAAATGGTGAAATTCGTCGTGTTATAGGAATTGCGGGTACAAGTTTAATCCACCATGTTAGTCGGGCTGATCAACTTGAATTAATGCGTCGCACGGCTGAATATATGGATGGAGAAGGTGTGCTTATGGCAGGTATTGCTCCTAATCCTATTCAAGATGCAGAAGATTTGTTGCGTCAACAGGCGGCGCTATCTGCCCCACCTGATTGTTATTTAGTGATGCCATTAACAGGTGTAGGTAATGCCGACGGTATTTTTCAATATTATCTGAACATGGCTCAGCGTTTAGGGAATGAGACGGGAGCTCGTTTGTTGTACTATCTTCGGAACAAAGCCGAACGTGAAATTGCGGTAAGATTGCTCAATGAATCCGAGCACTTCGTAGGTCTTAAGATAGGTACTGATCTTAGCGACGTTGAGTCTATAGTTGAAGGAGTTAATGATGAATCGGGGTTGGTAATATGGGGGGTAGGAGATCGCTCGACGGGTCCGGGACAGAGAGGTACTCGTGGTCATACTTCTGGGATTAATGTTGCTTTTTCAGGTGCTTCCGATGCGATAAATAATGCTCAACGAAATGGAGACTGGGAGACGTCGCTACGTGTTGAAGAGGAAATCTCCGGATTAGAGGAAATTCGATTTCGGGACGGTCGTATGTATAATTACTCCGCAGTGGTTGAAGCGATGCGGCTGGTGGGAGGCGATGGAATTGATGGTGGAGAAGGAGGACCATTTAATCCTCCGGTGCCTATGACAGTAGCAAAGGAAATAGAAAAAGCGATAGAGCCACTTTATAAATATCACTAGGTTTTATTTTCCGTTGTCAGGGATTTTTTGCTGGATTAATTTTTTCTTTGTGATAATTGCTCTAAATAGTCTTGCCACTCTATCGGTAACATATATTTTTTTTGACTATTACACTCCTTGCAACAGGGGACAATATTTGACCGAGATGTAGACCCTCCCCTACTAAGTGGAACAATATGGTCCATAGTGAGTGCTTTGGGGGAGAAGGTTTCCAGGCAGTAGTGACAGCGCCCGCTCGCACATTTGTTTTTCCACCATTGTGAATGACGTAGCTCTCGGGCTTTATTTTTCTCACGATTGATATGTTCTTCAGAGGCGGCAACGAAGAAATCAGGTTCCATTTTTGCAGTACTCTTTTTACTTTCTATAAAAAAATATATTTACCGCTAAGATAAATGTTGAGTATTTTCATGAGGAGAAAGAAGTTGTTCTAATTTTAGATTGAAACATTAGTAGCTTAAACGATGTTTCGTTGGCTATTGCGCTATAGGTTCTGCAAAGATGTATTCGGCTACTTCAATACTAATTGAACATTTCGTTGCTTTATTTACCAATAGAGAAATTGGACCATTGAAGGGAGCTCTACTGTCAATTTTCACGAGCGTACCTAAAGATAGACCAAGTTCGTTTATATAGCGCAGCATTTCTGGGTTATGGTCGCTTACGCGACGTATAGTGGCATTTATACCATTGGCGATTTCAGCCAATCTTGGGAAATGACGTCGGACAACCTCCCCTTTTTTATTCGGGATAGGTTCTCCATGTGCTCCAATAGTTGGATAGCCTAACGCTCGATCAATACGATCTTCAAAATCCTCCGATATCGCATGTTCAAGGCGTTCTGCCTCGGCATCTATCTCATCCCACGGGTAACCCAAGGCTTGGGATAGATACAATTCAATTAATCTATGATGACGTATTGTTTCAAGAGCGATTTTTTGTCCTGCCTCAGTCAATTCTACGCCGTGATAGGGGGCGTGATAAACGAGGTTCATATCAGCCAACTTTTTTACCATATTGGTGGCAGAAGCAGGGCTCACACTCATGCGTTTACAAATTAATGAAGTGGTAACTTTTGTGCTACGATCTTCACTGCTTTGAAGCTTGTAAATAGTCTTTAAATAATCTTCTATGGATTCACTACGCATTTCTGTCTTTTTTGGTCTTGGTAATATGGCTCTGACAATAGTATCCATAAAAATCTCGGTAATAAGTAAAAAATCTGCAAGTACGTTGACTTATTTTTAGTCGTGACTAAATTATTTATCTCCAACATAAAATCTAATGAGAAATTAAAATGAAAAATAATTTTTTTCGTTCGGAATTTAAATTTATATTCGTTGCTCTAATTTCAAGTTTGTTTTTTTCGTGTAATGTAGAAAATACAGGTAAAACTCAAAGTAATTCTTCTCAAATACAAGTAGTTTGTACCACGGGCATGGTGGCCGACTTGGCCAAAGAAATAGGTGCAAACCGAGTAAACGTGATTGGTTTAATGGGGCCAGGTGTAGATCCCCATTATTATAAGGCTTCTCAGGGTGACTTAAAAAAATTAGAGAAAGCCGACTTAGTACTTTACAATGGACTCTTTTTAGAAGGTAAAATGGAGTCGCTTTTTACTCAGGTTGGTAAAAGCAAACGTGTTATTGCGGTTGCCTCTAATTTATCGGAGGACCGATTGTTACAGCCGCCAGAATTTGAAGGTAATTTTGATCCTCATGTTTGGTTTGATGTTGAGTTATGGTCACAAACTATAGACGTTGTTGTCACTACTTTAGTTAGTGTTGATCCTGAAGGTATTGAGGTTTACCGCAAGAATGGGGAACGGTATTTAAAAGAATTGCAAACTTTGGATGATTGGGTAGTGCAAGAATTGTCTAAGATTCCATCGTCAAGACGTGTTTTGGTAACTGCACACGATGCGTTTGGTTACTTTGGTCGGGCCTACGGCATTGAGGTCGTTGGCCTTCAAGGTATTTCTACTGTTGCAGAATATGGAGTCAATGATGTAACCCAATTAGTAGATTTGATAGTTAGCCGAGAAATCCCTGCAATGTTTGTGGAAAGTAGTGTTCCGGAGCGCTCAATTAAAGCCGTACAACAAGGCTGCATAGACCGTGGACATTCCGTGATTATTGGTGGCACATTGTACTCTGATGCTATGGGTAGTGTTGGAAGTAATGGGGATACCTATGTTGGGATGGTTGAAGAAAACGTTCGAACTATCGTGAGTGCACTTAAGTGAGTGATATGCAAATAAAAGAGTCTGCAACAACCCCAGCGATCCAAATTCATGATATGACTATCGCATATCAGAAAAAGCCAGTCCTGTGGGATGTTGATTTAGATATTCCGGAGGGAGTTCTTGTCGGTATCATTGGACCGAATGGTGCTGGCAAGAGTACGATGATTAAAGCCGTAATGAATCTCGTGCCTAAGGCTTCTGGTTGGGTCAAGGTCTTTGATCGCCCGTATGAACAAATGCGTAGTGCTATAGGTTACGTACCTCAGCGTGAGTCAGTAGATTGGGATTTTCCCATAAATGCGTTAGATGTCGTTCTTATGGGACGGTACGGTCACATAGGTTGGATTCGTCGTCCTAGCGCAGAGGATAGAGATATTGCCAGTGAAGCTTTAGAAAAAGTGGGGATGTTGGAGTTTGGTCAGCGGCAAATTAGCCAACTGTCCGGAGGTCAACAGCAGCGAGTTTTTCTGGCTCGAGCCTTGGCACAAGATGCTCGGATTTATATGATGGATGAGCCGTTTGCTGGAGTGGATGCTTCTACGGAAAAGGCGATTATTGATTTGCTCATTGAATTGCGTCGCCAAGGGAAAACGATTTTAGTGGTGCATCACGATCTTCAAACTGTAACGGATTATTTTGATTGGGTCATTATGCTTAACATGCGTGTTGTTACCTATGGGTGTACTAATGAAGTTTTTACTGATGAAAACTTACAGAAGACCTACGGAGGTCGTCTTACTGTTTTGAGCCAGGCGGCCCAAGCAATGGCTGATCAGCGAAGAGGTCGCTGATCCATGGTTGAAAATGCAATAAGATTTCTCAGTTTATCCGATGCAAATGTTCGGTTTGTTCTGCTTGGTTCCTTACTGATTGGAGCGACAGGGGGAATACTTGGGTCATTCGCAGTACTACGTAAGAGGAGCCTGGTTGGAGATGCGTTAGCTCATGCAGCTTTGCCCGGTGTGGCTTTGGCTTTTCTTTTCACTGGTAATAAGACATTACCAGTATTGTTAACGGGTGCTGTAATATCCGGAGTTTTAGGGATGCTCTGCATTCAGTTCGTAACACAGTTTACGCGTGTGAAAGCGGATTCGGCTATTGGTATAGTACTATCCGTATTTTTTGGTATTGGCATTGTTTTGTTAACTCATATTCAGCGGGTTGGTGGAGGTAATCAAGCCGGATTAGACAAGTTTCTTTTCGGTCAAGCAGCTTCTTTGGTCGGAGCTGATTTAGTCGTAATGTCGTGTCTTGCATGTGCAATCATTTTTTTTGTATTGCTTTTCTATAAAGAATTTAAGGCCCTAATTTTTGATTCAGATTTTCTTTCTACTGCAGGATTTTCTGCCTCTCTAACCGATGCTCTACTAATGGGATTGATTGTGTTAACCGTTATGGTTGGTTTGCAGGCGGTCGGTGTTGTCCTAGTGGCAGCGATGCTGATAACTCCAGCGGTTGCAGCGCGATTTTGGTGCAATCAATTACATACGATGGTGTTATTATCCATGCTTCTTGGTGGTGCCGCGGGAGTAGTTGGGACGTTTATTAGTTCGCTGGCACCACGTATTCCGACGGGCCCAGTAATGGTATTGGCAGCGACCTGTTTTTTTCTTTTCTCTGCTATTTTTGCTCCCCAAAGGGGAGTAATTTCTCGTTGGTTTCGGCATAGGAATAATAGCTTACGTGAGCAGCGTCATCATTTTTTACGCGCATATGTGGAACTACTTGAAAAAAACGAAGAAAATAATAATTGCACTACGAACGACCTGTCATTGGAAGTTGGATGGAAATCGTCAAGGGTGGAACGAGTGGGGCGGAGATTAAAGCGGAAGGGTTTTGTTGAATGGCATGGACGCAATTGGTTTTTAACTCAATTAGGTTTAGAGGAAGGGATGTTTATTGTTAAGTCACACCGTCTATGGGAGCACTACCTATACTATCGTTCTATTTTAGATTTAGATCATGTTGATCGTTCAGCAGATGAAATAGAGCATCTGCTTACCCCTGAGATAATTGTACAAATCGAAAATTTATTAGAAAAAGAGCGAGGGATCCGTCCTGATGAGATTGTAAATATTCATGGGTCTCTTAGTCACTATCGAAAAAGAGGTCAAGATTGATCACAATTGATAGTGGTTTTTGGGTTGTTCTTACCGGTGCGTTAGCGGCAGGCTCTTGCGCCCTTTTGGGGTCCTTCTTAGTGCTGCGAAAGATGTCTCTGTTGGGTGACGCTTTGAGTCATGCCATTCTCCCAGGTATCGCTATAGCATTTTTATTGTCGGAGAGCCGCTCTGTATTTCCTATGTTTTTGGGAGCATCAATTTGTGGACTATTAACTACCGTATTGGTGGAGGCATTTCACCGAAAGTGGCGAGTACAAGAGGATGCCTCAATCGGTATCGTGTTTACTGCCTTTTTTGCGCTGGGCGTAGTTTTAGTTACCGCCTATGCTGGGCAGGTTGATTTGGATCAGGAATGTGTTCTCTATGGAGAGATTGCATATGTCCCGTGGGACATCTTGAATTATGATGGGGTTTCTTTAGGTCCTAGACCAGTCTGGATTTTAGGGGCAGTTTCAATTTTGAACTTATTATTTGTCCTTTTGTTTTATAAGGAGTTGAAGATAAGTTCCTTTGACCCATCTTTAGCGATGACTTTAGGAATAAATGCGACCATCGTTCATTATTTGCTAATGGGAGCTGTATCCTTTACCACGGTTGCCTCATTTGAATCAGTAGGGGCAATTTTGGTTGTGGCGATGATGATTGTACCTGGTGCGACTGCCTACTTATGGAGCGATAGACTTTTTGTTGTATTGACTTTATCCGTTCTATTTGGTGTTTTGTCGGCTCCACTCGGTTATTTCTTGGCTACGTTATGGGATAGTTCTATAGCAGGTGCTATGGTCGTAGTGGCTGGAAGTTTCTTTGCTATATCTTTGATTATTGCTCCTAATCAAGGAATTGTTGCCCGAATATGGCAGAGACTTATGTTGTCAGTAAAGATTGCCCAAGATCATATCCTGCTTGCTTTGGTGCGACATAATGAAAGACAAGATCTTGGAGGCGTAACCCGAATAGAATTGTTGAAAGTGGCTTCTGTTAATCATGTGGCTCGGTGGTCGTTATACCGCTTGACGAAGATTGGGCTTGTTGAATGCCAAGGAAATTTGTGTACTCTTGCTCAAGGGGGACGTCCAGAAGCTTTGCGGCTGTTACGAAATCATCGTTTATGGGAGAGTTATTTGAGTGATTTAGGGCTTCCAGAAGATCATGTTCATGAACCTGCTGATACGATTGAGCATTTCATAGATAGTTCATTAGCCGCTGAATTGGATGCTAATATACAAGTAGAAACAGACCCACAGGGCAAAAGGATACCCAAAACTGATGCCGATGACTAGCCGCCCGCACGTTTAGCTTTGTGCCCGCGTGTGGTTAGAGCCTCTACAATACGATCGGCATTATCGCCTTGAATTTCAATGATACCATTTTTGAAAGATCCTCCCGTGCCACAGAGTTTTTTTAAGTCTGACGCTAATTTTTTTAATTCACTATCACCAAGAGGTAGGTCGGAAATTGTTGTAACGGTTTTCCCTCCACGTCCTTTTGTTTCTCTTCGGACACGCGCCGTACCATCTCCGGTTCTTTTTGGAGTCTGTGGGTTAACGTTTGAGTGGATCCTTCCACTCTCACTTGAGTAGACTAAACGACTATTCTTTGACATTCATAATTTCCTTATTGTTCCCACCTTTAAAAGTATGATAAGAAAATGATGTTCGTTAATTTCTTTTTAGCTGTTGTTACGATATTTTATCAAGAAAATCAGTTGAAACTTAAATCTTTATTGTCTTTGATGCTACCTGATTACGCCCTGCATTCTTAGCTGTATATAGCATCCTGTCGGCATGGTCAAGCAGTAGTTTGGGAGTAATTGGAGAAGAGGATTCTTTACTGAGCTGAGGCAAATGCAGGCAAACTACACCAAAGCTGATGGTTACGGGATTTCCGTCTAAACGTTTTAACAACATCTCAGTATTTTTTCTTATGCGTTCACACCAGGTCGTAGCAGATTCCAGATCGGTATTTGGCAAGACGACCACAAACTCCTCGCCTCCGTATCGAGCTGCCACATCACTTCGCCGGCACGAATCTCGAAATATCTCCCCTAATTTTTTTAAAACTTGATCACCTGCGTTGTGACCGAAGGTGTCGTTGATATCTTTGAAATAGTCAATGTCTGCAGTAGCTAAAGCTATAGAAGATAATTGCCGATAGGTGCGACTTATCTCTCGTTCCAGTAATTCAATAAAGATATTTCTATTATAAAGACCAGTGAGTGGATCGTGGAAGGCGATATGTTCAAGTTTTTGATAAATGGGTTGAGTATTATCGACAATATTGCTTATGACCTGCCACAAAAAAGTTTCGGTATCATTGTTTCTTTTTTTTTGGTGATCATTAAAAAAGCTGTCGAAATCTTTGATAGTTTGAAGGATTAGCTGGGCGATATGGCTATCGATAATAGTGAGATGTGGGTGCATTTCCTGTAGTAAATGGTATTGAGCAACGGTACGATCAGAAATATTTATAAGCCAATCAACTTCGAGTTTTTGTAGTAATGATGTTGTGTCAGGGAAAATTGGAATATTAGATTGGGAGGCTATTTCCAGATTCGTAGAATCTGACTCTACCTCACATAACCCGACAAGGTGCACTTGGGAAAGGCTAAGTAAGGCATGTAGCAACGATTCTCCATAAGTGGATGAACCGATTAGCCCGATACATTTTTGTGGATTATTTTTCATGTTTATTTTGGATTGATTATCTTAACCATTTGGTGGCATAAAAACATCATGTTTTGCCATTCATGGCTTTTTTTACGTTCTCAATTTCACCTATGACGGGACAGTATACTGAGTCTGAATAATCCGGTTTACCACTCGGCCGACGTGTCATCTCATCGTTGGGATGTGAAGCAAGTTTATCGCCGTTGTA
>CEUA01070143.1_pt1 | contig 15060 bp, 10 predicted proteins | sample 361541 | NCBI WGS metagenome assembly CEUA01 (sample SAMEA2623079, study PRJEB7988) | marine metagenome | isolation source: saline water (ENVO:00002010), including
TAAACACAATATGTACAGCTTCCATCATCACATGTAGCATTCACATCGTAGTTTAGTGCGGAGGGATCCGTACATCCATCTGGTAAAACACAAGAACCATCATCTATATTGGCTAACACATCATAATTACATGCTAATGAGTCTATACAGCCACAATTATTAATTGTTAAAATTAAAGTCGCCACACTATCACATCCAAAAACATTAGTGTATACGTTATTATACAATCCGCTTGCAGTATATGTAACTCCATCCACCCAAGTAAAAACATCACACGTGTTTACAATACTAAAAGTAGTGTCTATAGGAATAATTGGGTCTTGTAATAATACCGAATCAACAACCGCACATCCACCTGGGTGAGTAATAGTAACGCTATTCCAGCCCAGAGATAAAATGGAATTATTCTTTGTTGTTATACCGTTTTCCCAAAGAAAGGTGCACGAATTAAACATACACGGACATCCTGAAGAATTTACGGTGGCTGTTCCATTTGAATCTGAAAAACATGTTGGGGGAGTAATCCCTCCAAATGAAATAGAGAAGGGGTCTGTAAGGGTAATGTTTCGCAATTCATAGCAGCCGGAAGAATCTGTTACCTGTACCCAATAAGTTCCTGCCGATAAATTATGTGTGGAAAAATCAGTGCTTTGATTTGACCATAAGTACGTATAGTGTGTTGTGTCTCCTGTTAAGACTAAGCTTATACTTCCGTCTGAAAGCCCATTACAGGACGGGTTTACTATACTACTTGAAGAAATTAAAGTCCCTGGAGCACAATTAATTAATTCTGAATTATATCTTCCGTCCGTATTGGTTCCTAAATAACTTCCCCAGGCAATTCCTGAGTTGGGCACAATCGAAGCCATTTCATGGCGATACACAGAAATACCCTGCCATCCCATTGGGTTTAAACTATCTTTTTTAACCGAATATACAAGGTCTAATAATCCGTTATTATCTAAGTCTGTAATTAGTGGTGTTGACCCAATTGTTACGCCAATTCTTATTTGATCGAGAGTATTACTAGTGTTATTAGTAAAATCTATTGATTCAATGCGAGTTGTAAAATATCCACTATCTGCATCTGTTATAGAAAAAATTCCTTCATCTCGGCCATCATTATTTAGGTCTACCGAATTAGCAGAAGCATAATTAATTACACCCATGCTGTCTAAAAAGTGCACAGAACCATCGCTCCCATCAAGCATCACTTGATAAAAATCACTATATGAAGGGGCAATTCCCTTAAAAAGAACCAATAACACATCGGGGATTAAGTCTCCTGTAAAATTACCAATTACTGGTTCTGCACTTGATTCGGTTCCAGCTTTTTGATATGTCCAAATTGCAGAAAAATTCTGGCCATCTATTTTTGTTACAAGGCCTCCAAAAGATTGTATAATAATATTATACGACCCAGAATTTGCTTTGTAAATGGCCGCAGGAGCAATAAACCCTTTATTTGGGTCGTTGGCCAAAACAATTGATCCGCTAAGATCTCCTAATAAAAGGTCTTGAAGCAATACGGCATAAAAACTTCCTCCAAAATTTTCACCCCCAGTACCATATAGCACCCATTGATCTCCCGTATTCTGAATATCCGCAACTATAGGCGAGCAATAAATCTCAGCACTATCAGGAACAACAGAATTAGCAATAAGGGAGCCCGTGAGAGAGCTTACTACCATTAATCTTCCTGGGGGCCTGTTGGATTGCCATACTGGAGCAGCATGATCACCCCCATTTGGAACAAGTATTTCCGGATATGTATCGCCATCTAAATCCTGAATAAATTGTGGGTTATAAAAATTAAGCATGCCGCTATCTAAGGGATTAGCAGAAATATAATCCCAAATTAATGTGCCACTTAAGCCATCTATTGCTAACAATTGTGCAGATCTTCCTGCAATAATTATGTCATCTATTCCGTCAGCTGTTAAATCATAAAAAACAGCACTTCCAAATACTTCATCTTGAGAAGGCAGGCTCCAAAGCAAAGAACCATCAACACCATTATAGGCCATTATGCCATTACTACTAAAAACACTATCAGTACCCCCTCCAATTACTATATCCATTACACCGTCTCCATTAAGATCGGAACATCTGGGAGATGAAAGCGTGGCAATAGAATCAGTAAAAGATGACCAGTCTTGTGCATTACTAGCTATAACACACAAAAAAAATACTGCAAAAAATAATTTTTTAATCATAACGCTTTTAAAATTAATACAATAAAAATAATTAATCTAAACGAAACCACCTAATTTATCCTCAACTATGCTTGCATTAAGGATTCTATTTCTTCAGCTTCAACCGGAATATTCTGCATTAAATCAACCGGTCCATTAGCTGTAACTAAAATATCATTCTCGATTCTAATGCCTAATTCTTCTTCTAAAATATAAATGCCGGGTTCACAAGTAAATACCATTCCTTCTCTCATTTCCCACTCCATACTACCCACGTCATGTGTGTCTAAACCTATATAGTGTGAGGTTCCGTGCATAAAATATTTTCTATAAAGTGGCTTTTTAGGGTCCTGCTTTTGAACACCATGCTTGTCTAAAAGATTTAGCTGAATCAATTCTGACTCCATTATTTGACCGACTTCTTTATTATAGTGCTTAAAATTAGTTCCTGGGGTAAGCATTTTAATTGCTTCTTTCATTACATGTAACACAGAGTTATATACTTGTTTTTGCCTTTTTGAAAATTTACCGCTTACAGGAACTGTTCTTGTTAAATCCGATGCATAGTTTGCATATTCAGCGCCAAAATCCATAAGCAATATATCCCCTTCTTTACATGCCTTATTATTATCGATATAATGTAAAACACACGAATCAATTCCTGAACCAATAATTGGCTGATATGCAAATCCAGTTGCCCGATTACTTAAAAACTCATGCATTAATTCAGCTTCAATTTCATACTCCATAGTTCCTGGCTTAATAAATGGAAGTATTCTTCGTAAGCCTTTTTCAGTAATATCACATGCTTTTTGCATTAAATCCACTTCAATTTGCGATTTAATCGCTCTAAGACCATGCATAATTGGAGCTGCTTCGTTAAATTGTTTTTTAGAAAAGCTCTTTTGAATTTTTAGTCTAAACCTATCGTCCCTTGTTTGAACTTCTGATGTGGATCTACTATGTGTGTTTTTATTTAAATAGATAACATCTGTTTTATCTAGAATTTCTGCTATTTTTTTTTCTAACTGATCTAGCCAATATACCGTTCTTATGCCTGATGTTTTAAACGCATCCTCTTTTGTTAGTTTTGCTCCCTCCCAAATTGCGATATGTTCATTTGTTTCCTTTAAAAATAACACCTCCCTCATATCTTTATTAGGGTGGTTTGGGGAGATAACTAATATGCTTTCCTCTTGATCAACCCCACTCAACCAAAACAGATCATTATTTTGTCTAAAAGGCATTGCTCCATCAGCATTGGTTGGCATTATATCATTTGAATTAAAAATAGCACTACTATTTTTTAATAGTTTCTCCACAAATAAACTTCTGTTATTTACAAATAACTGTGGGTCAATTGGTAAGTATTTCATGATAATTTTTTAATTTTCAAAATTAAATAAATTAACATTTAATCTATAATTATTCCGAATTATAATTTTTCTAAAATAATTATTGTGTAGGTTTATAAATTCTACACTATCTTTGTATAAATTAATTATAACTGTGGAAGGTAAAAAACAAACATCTTCAATTGCAAGAAAAGTGCTAATGGCGCTTTCAGGAATATTTTTGATGTTTTTTTTATTTCAACATCTAATAATCAACTTATTTTCTGTTTTAGATCCAGGCTTATTTAATAAGGCTTCGCATTTTATGGGGACTAACTTTTTAGTGCAATTTATGCTACAGCCTATATTAATTTTAGGGGTGTTTTTTCATTTAATTATGGGAATGTATTTAGAATATCAAAACAACGCATCTAGACCCATTAACTATGCTTACAATAAGCCGGCAGAAAATTCAACATGGATGAGTCGAAACATGATAATAACAGGGGTCATGATAATGTTATTCCTGGGGCTACATTTTTATGACTTTTGGATCCCTGAAATCAAATACAAATATATTGACATTAATCCGCAAAGCCCAGATCGATATTTTGATGAGCTAGAGCATAAATTTCATGATCTATGGCGAGTGGTAATATACTGTATTTCGTTTGTTTTTCTTTCGCTACATTTGTTACACGGCTTCCAATCTTCATTTCAATCGGTTGGGTTTAAAAATAATAAGCATGCAAAAAAAATTAAAACAATAAGTAATGCCTATGCGGTTATTGTTCCTGCTGGATATGTTCTTATTGCAGTATATCATTATTTAAATTATACCTTATAATCCGCCTGTCAAAAAAACCTGTTCATCTATTTTAAATACAAATATACGCCGACGAAAAAACTGATTTGACACATCAACCCCATTATATTAAATTATTTTTTGTTTTCATTGCTAAAACACAATCTTTGTGTAACACTATTGTAACACGTTTTTTATAAATTAAGTAATGAAAACAAAAAACAAATTTAAAAACAGCATTATCAAGAATGTGTTTTTTTTTATTTTAAGTTAATTTTTTTTACAAATTAAATTTTTTATTTACAAAATGCATGTCTTTGTGTTACAAAAAATAGTGTTATTTAGAATGTTTTTAAATTGTGTAATTGTAACACACTTTTTGTGTTACAATAGTTAAAGATAATTGTTTTTTATGTATTTTTGTACAAAATAATTCTTATGAATAAGGTTACTTTTTCTCTTAACTACAGAAAACCAAAGTTAGACTATAAAGACAACGACAATCTAATTGTTTGTATTAGGTATTATTATAAGCCTGAGGGCGCTAAAAATTCAAAAATCAAAAAACTAAGTACTGGCGTTAGGTGTAAAATTAAGGACTGGAACGAAAATTGGCACAAGACAGATGACAGGCTTCCTATTATGTCTTCTGACCCTGAATATATTAATAAAAACAAGATTCTTAAGTCTAAGGTTGCTAATTTTTTAAAAAATCTAGATATCAATGTGAATTATAGCCCCATGCTAAATTCCAAAGAACCTAAAGGGCCGATTTCTGAAAAGTGGACACGACACAAAAACACTATAAACTTAGTTAACCCTGCCAACAAAAGAAATATAGATGTTATTGTTGTTGGAACAGGATTGGCTGGTGGTTCTGCTGCGGCAACATTAGCGGAACTTGGATATAATGTAAAAACATTTTGCTACCAAGACTCACCAAGAAGGGCTCACTCTATTGCGGCTCAAGGGGGAATAAATGCAGCTAAAAACTATCAAAATGATGGAGATTCTGTTTACAGACTCTTTTATGACACTGTTAAAGGAGGAGACTATCGTTCAAGAGAGGCTAATGTATATCGGCTTGCCGAAGTTTCGTCAAACATTATTGATCAATGTGTTGCTCAAGGAGTGCCGTTTGGAAGAGAATATGGGGGTCTTTTAGATAACAGATCTTTTGGTGGGGTTCTGGTTTCTAGAACTTTTTACGCCAAAGGGCAAACAGGTCAGCAACTTTTGTTAGGAGCGTATTCTGCAATGAACAGGCAAATTGGGAAGGGAAAAATCAAACCATATAATCGACACGAAATGGTCGATTTAGTTAAAGTTGACGGTAAGGCTAGAGGAATAATCGCTAGAAATCTTGAAACCGGAACACTGGAAAGGCATTCTGCTCATGCCGTAGTTATTGCTAGCGGCGGATATGGAAATGTTTTTTTCTTGTCTACTAACGCAATGGGGTCAAATGTTACCGCTGCATGGAAAACACACAAAAAGGGTGCTTTTTTTGCTAATCCTTGTTATACACAAATACATCCAACATGTATTCCAAGAAGCGGGGACCACCAGTCTAAGCTCACGCTAATGTCTGAATCTTTAAGAAATGACGGTAGAATTTGGGTGCCTAAAAATTTAGATGATGTAGAAAAAATCAGAAAAGGTCTTCTAAAGCCTACAGAGATAAAAGAAAACGATCGAGATTATTATTTGGAAAGGCGATATCCTGCTTTTGGAAATTTAGTTCCAAGAGATGTTGCTTCAAGAGCGGCCAAGGAAAGAATAGATAATGGGTTTGGGGTAAACAAAACTGGAGAAGCTGTGTACTTAGACTTTACTTCTGCTATTGAAAGGTATGGCAGACAACAAGCAGCCATTGAAAGAGTTAAAAACCCTAGTCAAGAAAAAATAACTGCTCTTGGGGAAAAAATAATAGAAGCTAAGTACGGTAATTTGTTCCAAATGTATGAGAAAATTGTAGCAGAAAATCCATACAAAAACCCTATGATGATTTATCCTGCGGTTCATTACACAATGGGAGGAGTATGGGTTGATTATAACTTGATGACCACAATTCCTGGATGCTATTGTATTGGTGAGGCAAATTTCTCTGATCACGGAGCCAACAGGCTTGGAGCTTCAGCATTAATGCAAGGCTTGGCTGATGGATATTTTATTTTGCCCTATACAATTGGAGATTACTTAGCTGATGAAATTAGAACTGGTTCTATTTCTACAAATTCTATAGAGTTTGAACAAGCTGAAAAAGAAGTCTCATTAAGAATTGATAGGTTAATGAGTATTCAAGGAGATAAGCCTGTTGATCATTTTCATAAAAAATTGGGTAAAATTATGTGGGAACATGTTGGTATGTCTCGTAATGAAAAAGGATTAAAAAAGGCAATAAAAGACATTCGCTCGCTTAGAAAAGACTTTTGGGAAAGCGTGCGAATTACAGGAGATAAAAACAGCTTAAACCCTGAGCTTGAAAAAGCAGGTAGGGTGGCCGATTTACTTGAACTTGGAGAATTGTTTGCAAAAGATGCTTTAGAAAGAAACGAATCTTGCGGCGGACACTTTAGAGAAGAATCTGTTGAATCAGACGGAATGCAAAAAGGAGAGGCAAAAAGAGATGATAAAAACTATACTCACGTTACAGCGTGGGAATTTACAGGAGATCCTTCTGAATCTATTATACATAAAGAAGATTTGATTTTTAATGATATTGAATTAAAACAAAGAAGCTATAAATAAGACAAAATAATGAACTTATTACTTAAAATTTGGCGGCAAAAAAATAGAACTGACAAAGGAAAACTAGAGGACTATCAGATTTCTGACATTTCTAAAGATTCATCTTTTTTAGAAATGTTAGATATTCTAAACGACAACCTTATTCGAGAAGGAAGGGAGCCTGTTTCATTTGATCATGATTGTAGAGAAGGTATCTGCGGAATGTGTTCGTTATATATTAATGGACAAGCTCATGGGCCAGACCGGGGTGTTACCACTTGTCAGTTACACATGAGAATGTTTAATGACGGCGACACAATATATATTGAGCCTTGGAGGTCAAAAGCAATGCCTGTAATCAAAGATTTAGTTGTTGACAGGTCTGCGTTTGACCGAATACAACACGCTGGAGGGTTTGTTTCTGTAAATACTTCTGGAAATTCGCAGGATGCAAATGCAATACCAATAGAAAAAAATAATGCAGATAAAGCGTTTGATGCTGCCGCCTGTATTGGTTGTGCTGCTTGTGTTGCAACGTGCAAAAATGCTTCTGCAATGCTTTTTGTTGCGGCTAAAGTTTCACAATACGCATACCTCCCACAAGGACAAGTTGAAAGAAAAGAAAGGGTAAAGAATATGGTAGTTCAAATGGATAAAGAAGGGTTTGGAAACTGTACAAATACCGGCGCATGTGAAATAGAATGTCCAAAGGCTATTTCTATTGAATATATTGCCAAAATGAATAGAGAATATTTATCCGCTTCTTTTTCAGAAAAAGAATAGTCAAACTATCTATATAAATACCCCCCACTCTATATAGATCACATGATTTTGTGTGATCTAATAAAAAATTTATAGGTTTGTTGTATGCTTGTTCGAAAAACAACTTTATTTTTCTTGTTAATTTCATTCCTTTGCGCAAATTCTCAAAATGAAGGAAACATCTGGTATTTTGGAGGTAATGCTGGTTTAGATTTTAATAGTGGGGCGCCTATTCCTCTTGCAGATGGCATGTTAAACACGGGTGAGGGATGTGCTACTATTTCAGACAATAATGGTGATTTATTATTTTATACTGACGGGATGAGTGTCTACAATAGAAATCATATAATGATGCCTAATGGCGCTGGATTATTAGGAAGTAATAGTAGTACGCAATCAGCTATAATTGTTAAAAAACCTGCATCAACAACAATTTATTATGTTTTTACAGTAGATGGGGCTTCTGGTTTTTCGGGGGGGCTACATTATTCAGAAGTAGATATGAGTTTGTCAGGAGGACTGGGAGATGTTAATGGTAATAAAAACATACAACTTTTTCCTTCTGCTTGTGAAAAAGTGACGGCAATTTTACATCAAAATAGTACTGATTTTTGGATTGTCAGTCGCTTAGAAAATTCTAATACATATCACGCATACTTGTTAACCTCATCTGGATTAAATGCAGTTCCTGTTGTCTCTAATATTGGGGCTGTTCTCAATGGAACCGGGGGATATTTGAGAGGGTCTCCTGATGGGAGTAGAATTGCTGCCGTGTTTTGTTGGAATAATGTCGCTGTTGAACTCTATGATTTTAACAATTCCACAGGTATTTTATCTAACTTAATTTCATTAAACACTACAGAGTATGAATATGGTGTTGAATTTTCTCCAAATGGAAATCTTCTTTATACATCCGCAGAAGGTTCTGGGAAAATTTCTCAGTTTAATCTCCTTGCGGGGTCTGCTATAGACATTCTCAATTCTGAAACCATATTAGGATCAGCTATTGTAAATGGACACGCCTTACAGCTGGGTCCTGATGGAAAAATATATATTGCTTCTTGGGGCGCCACATTTATTAGCGTAATAAACAATCCAAACATAATTGGTGTGGGATGTGATTTTAATCAATTTGGTCCAGATCTTACAATGGGGGGCGCTCACCCGGGGGGTATTCAATGGCTGGTCTTCCAACTTTTTATAGCTCTATTTTTATGGCTAACAGTATTGATGTTGGTAATTTCTGTTTTGGAGATACAACTTATTTTAATGCGACAAATACATTTGTAGATTCTCTTATTTGGAATTTTGGAGATGTTAATAGTGGGGCAAACAACACCTCTACAGACACAAATACATATCATATATTTTCTGACACTGGAAGTTTTAATATCACACTATATAGTTATTTAGATAACCTGATAGATACATCAAGCTCTTCTATATATATAACTCCGAATCCATATGTTGATATAGGAGAAGACACATCCATTTGCGAGGGTAATGTTTTGTTTTTAGACGCTGGAACACAAGAAGGGGTAGATTATTTATGGAATGACAATTCGATTTCTTCAACTCACACCCTTTCTTCTCCTGGATTGTATTTTGTTGAGCTAACTGACAGTAGTGGGTGTACTAATAGCGACTCTATTAACATCAATTTAAATCCTCCTCCGTATCTTAATCTTGGTGATGACATTGAGCTATGTGAAGGGGATAGCATAACATTAATAGCCCCCCCTTCTGCAGTGTCTTATTTGTGGAATAATAATTCTACTACTGCCTTTTATGAAGTTATTTCTTCGGGGGATTATTTTGTTATTATAAGTGATAGTAATGGTTGTGTCAATAGTGATACAATTAATGTGCTTATTAACCCCTCTCCTAATTCTAATTTTGAGTTCACCCCACAAGAAGCAAGTTTAAACAACCCTACAATATCTTTCTCTCATTCTCCTTCTTTTAATTCTACTATTTATTGGAATCTTGGAGATGCAACACTACAAGAAGATCTCTATAGTTTTTCACACACATATCAAATTCCAGGAGTTTATAGTGTGAGCTTGATTGCTATTAATGAATTTGGATGTTTTGACACTACTATTTACCAAGTTGTGATTTCGCCTGCAACATTTACTTTATTTGTGCCAAATTCATTTACTCCTAATAACGATGAGCATAATGACCTTTTTGTTATTAAAGGCTTGGACATAATTGAGTTTAATATAAAAATCTTTAATCGTTGGGGTAGAATGGTTTTTGAAAGTAATAGCCTGGACAAATATTGGGATGGGACATACAACGGCAACTTCGCACAACAAGAAAAATACACCTACTTAATTACAGTAAGCGATTTAAACGATGACAGTCACACATTTCCGGGCATTGTTACTTTAATTAAATAACAAGCCTCTTTATTATATTTAATTTTTCTCAAATTAGATTTTTATTGCTTTTTTGTCAATTGCCACCCTTGCGCAGTGAGTATGTGTGAACTCCCATCATTTGCTATAAAGTTATTGCCTTCAGAATTATCAGTTACAAAACCTATTATTGTAAAATCAGGATCTTTTTTTAATTTTTCATGATGCTCTTGTCCCATTGTAAATAAAAGCTCATAGTCTTCCCCTCCGCTTAAAGCACAAGTAATAGGATTCATCTTAAATTCATCAGCTAAATTCATCACTGTATAATCAATTGGAATTTTATTTTCATAAATTGTTATTCCAACATTAGAAGCTTTTGAAATATGTAAAACTTCAGAAGAAAGTCCGTCTGAAATATCAATCATAGAACTTGGAGTGACACCAAGTTCTTCTAAAATTTTTACATATTTTATGCCCGCATCTGGTCTTAGTTGTCTTTTCAGAACATAATCATGTCCTGTTAAATCAGGCTGAACTTTTGGATTGTCTTTAAAGATTAAATTTTCTCTGTTTAAAACTTGTAATCCCAAATAAGCTGCACCTAAATCTCCAGTACAGACCACCAAATCATTCTTTTTGGCTCCATTTCTGTATGTGATTTTTTTCTTTTCAACTATACCTAGAACCGAAACACTAATCATCAATCCCGTAGCCGATGAGGTTGTGTCTCCCCCCACTAAGTCTACACTATAGTGTTCACATGCTAATTTCACTCCTTCGTATAGCTCCTCAAGGGCCTCAACAGTAAAACGATTGCTAATTGCAAGCCCAATGGTAATTTGTTGAGCACTACCATTCATAGCGCAAATATCAGAAACATTTACAGCGATTGACTTGTAGCCCAAATGCTTTAATGGAACGTAAGCTAAATCAAAATGAACTCCTTCAACTAATAAATCTGTACTTAGTAGCTGATAATCCTCTCCTGAATCTATTACCGCGGCATCATCTCCTATTCCAAAGACAGATTTTGTGTTAGTGATTTTAATGCCTTTTGTTAAATGATCTATAAGTCCAAACTCCCCTAATTTTTCAATTGATTTTTTTTTACTCATTTTGTTAAAATATTATATGGCAAAGATACTATAAATGATTTCTTTATTTTATAACTTTGTACGCATTGAAAACAAAAAAACAACAATAGCGGAATGATAACCATCAGTAATAGTGCAAAAGAAAGATTGCTTTATCTTCTAGAGAAAGACAATAAAAAAAAACCCTTTGTAAGGGTTGGTGTAGAAAGCGGAGGGTGTTCTGGTTTAAGTTATAAATTAGAATTTGATGATAAAAAAGAAACGGAGGATGAGTTGATTGAAAACAATGGAGTCAGTCTTTTAGTTAACAAAAAAAGCTACTTGTATTTAATTGGAACAACTTTAGAGTTTTCAGATGGTTTAAATGGCAAGGGGTTTGTTTTTAACAATCCTAATGCAAGCAGAACATGCGGGTGTGGAGAAAGCTTTTCTCTTTAACAAATTAATTATACCTTGATGAAAGATACAAAAAAACAATTAGAAGATGAGCTATTAGGGCGGGTAACCTCTTCAGATTACAAATATGGTTTTACTACTAATATTGAATCTGAGACCATTGAAAAAGGGCTTTCTGAAGAGGTGATTCGAACTATTTCCTCCAAGAAAAAAGAACCAAATTGGATGCTAGAATACCGTTTGAAGGCCTATAGTGTTTGGCTTGAAATGGATGAGCCAGAATGGGCAAATATATCTTATGAAAAACCAAATTATCAAGATATAAGCTATTTCTCTGCGCCAAAACAAAAGCCTGTTTTGGATAGTTTAGATGATTTAGATCCTGAAATGAAAAAAACTTTTGACAAACTAGGTATTTCTATTGAAGAACAAAATAAGCTTGCAAATGTTGCTGTTGATATTGTAATGGACTCTGTTTCTGTTGCTACATCTTTTAAAAAAACTCTTGCAGAAAAAGGAATAATTTTTTGTTCCATGTCAGAGGCAATACAAGAGCACCCAGAATTAGTTAGAAAATATATTGGAACTGTTGTTCCGGTCAGAGATAATTTCTTCTCTGCGCTTAATTCAGCTGTTTTTTCAGATGGGTCTTTTTGTTATATACCAAAAGGAGTGAAATGTCCCATGGAGCTATCTACCTACTTCAGAATAAATGAAGCAGGAACTGGGCAATTTGAAAGAACCCTTTTAATCGCAGATAAAGATGCTCAGGTAAGTTATTTAGAGGGGTGTACCGCTCCAATGCGAGACGAGAACCAACTACATGCAGCCGTAGTAGAGTTAATCGCTCTAGAAAATGCAGATATTAAATATTCTACTGTTCAAAATTGGTACCCTGGGGATAAAAATGGGATTGGTGGTGTGTTTAACTTTGTAACTAAACGTGGGGTCTGTCATAAAAACGCGAAAATTTCTTGGACTCAAGTAGAAACAGGCTCTGCTGTTACTTGGAAATATCCTTCTTGTATTTTAAAAGGTGATAATTCAATTGGGGAGTTTTTCTCAGTAGCAGTAACAAATAATAAACAACAAGCAGATACTGGAACAAAAATGGTGCACCTTGGAAAAAACACTAAAAGCACAATTATTGCAAAAGGTATTTGCGCGGGACATTCTGATGGAAACTATAGGGGGCTGGTAAAGATTTCAAAAGGTGCTCTTAATTCAAGAAACTTTTCACAATGCGATTCGCTTTTAATGGGAGATAAGTGTGGGTCGCACACATTTCCGTATATTGAAGTAAAAAACAAATCTTCTAAAGTTGAGCATGAAGCTACTACTTCTAAAATAGGAGAGGATCAAATATTTTATTGCAACCAAAGGGGAATTGGTACTGAAGAAGCAATTGCATTAATAGTAAATGGATACTGTAAAGATGTATTAAGGCAATTACCAATGGAGTTTGCAGTAGAAGCACAAAAATTATTAGAAATCAGCCTTGAAGGCTCTGTAGGATAAAAAAAAATAAAATGTTAAAAATAAAAAATCTAAAAGCTGGGGTTGAAGAAAATCAAATTCTTAAAGGAATAAATCTTGAAGTTAAGGCTGGCGAGGTTCACGCAATTATGGGGCCTAATGGGTCTGGAAAAAGCACCTTTTCTTCTGTGATTGCAGGCAAAGAAGAATATGAAGTAGAAGAAGGTAGTGTTGATTTTATAGGAAAAGATTTGTTAGCATTAGACCCCGAAGAAAGGGCGCATCTTGGGGTCTTTCTTTCTTTTCAATATCCAATTGAAATTCCAGGAATTTCTGTTTCCAACTTTATTAAAACATCACTAAATGAAAAAAGAAAAGCATTAGGGCTGGGCCCTATGCCAGCAAAAGATTTATTAAAAATGATGCGAGAAAAAATGGAGTTACTAAGTATCAAGGAAGGATACTTGTCGAGAAATATGAATGAAGGATTTTCTGGAGGAGAGAAGAAAAGAAATGAAATATTTCAAATGGCTATGTTAGAGCCTAAGCTGGCAATCTTAGATGAAACCGATTCTGGTTTAGATATCGACGCCCTACGCATTGTTGCAAGCGGAGTAAATAAACTTAAAACTAACGATAATGCTACTATTATAATTACACACTATCAAAGATTATTAGAATATATTATCCCAGACTATGTTCATGTTTTGCATGATGGAAAAATTGTTAGGTCAGGAGGAAAAGAGCTGGCTATTGAATTAGAAAAAAGAGGGTATGATTGGCTAACTAAAAAATCATAATAAACGTGAGTTTAATTGACAATTTAAAAACATATGTTAAGGGGCAAAACTTGTCTTCTGATAAAGAATTGTTGTTTGAGTCCTTTATCAATAAGGGGTTTCCTACAACAAAAGATGAAGAATGGAAATACACCTCATTAAAAAAAATTATTTCTAATAACTATGCTATACAGCCTGAAAACAGAGCTTTTAATAGCTCAAATATTAAAAAGTTTTCTTTAGGATTAAAAGATAAAATTATTTTTTCTGATGGGAAGCTATTACGGGATCCTAAAATTTATGGAGTAAAAATCTCTGGATTTTCTGATTTTAAATGTAAAAATCAAAACTCAATTGTTGAGCTAAACTCTGCTCTTGCAAAAAGTGGCTTCACTATTGATATAGAAAAAAATATTGTCGTGGAAAGCCCAATTGAAATTTTATTTTTCAATACCATTAAAGATGGTTTTTATCAGTATAGAAACCAAATTACAATAGGCGATCACTCAAAGGTAAAAATAGTTGAATCAATATATGATCTAAGCAATTCATCAACTTTTGTAAATAATTTTACTAAAGTGAATTGTGGTATAAACACAAATGTTGAATATAATAAGATTCAAAATAACACTAAAGAATCTAAGTTAATTGACTGTATGAATATCTTCCAGGAAAAAGATTCTGTCTTCACTATAAACTCCTTAATATTTGGCGGTAATTTTATTAGAAATAATTTAAACTTTGAGCAAAACGGGAGTAATTGCGAAAGCAATATGAGTGGGGTTTCGATATTAGATGGCGAACAACTTGTAGACAACCATACTTTTGTAGATCATAAAACTGCTAAGTGTAGAAGTAATGAAATGTATAAGGGGGTTTATTTAGGTGATTCAAAAGGGGTGTTTAACGGTAAAATTATGGTTAGAAAAGATGCTCAAAAAATCGATGCCTTTCAATCTAACAACAATCTTTTGCTAGGTGATCGCGCTACTATTGATAGCAAGCCGCAATTAGAAATTTATGCAGATGATGTAAAATGTAGCCATGGCTGTACCGTTGGTCAATTAGATGAAGAGGCTCTTTTTTACATGAGAAGCAGGGGGATTGGAAAAGTAGAGGCAAA
>CEUA01081017.1_pt1 | contig 15048 bp, 13 predicted proteins | sample 361541 | NCBI WGS metagenome assembly CEUA01 (sample SAMEA2623079, study PRJEB7988) | marine metagenome | isolation source: saline water (ENVO:00002010), including
AATCAGGAAACTGTCTTAAGAAATCTTCTAAACCTGTAAAAAATGAGCTTAGATGAAACTCTGAATTGAAAAAAATATGGTCTGAGCTAAGTGCGGTACTATAATTAATAAATCCATAGTGTTTATCTCTTTGCAGCTCAATGTCTTTATCTTTAGGTGACCATGGATATGTAAATTGATTTTCATGAAAATAAGTGACTACAGGACATTTAGGCTTAATAAGCGATTGAAAAATAGGAAGGTTGAGCATATCAGTAGCAATAATCAGATCTGGATTAAAGTTTAGTTTTTTAAATTTTTTTGCAAGTGTTACAGCCCCACCATGCATCCTCCATTTCCAAAATCTTCCTGGCAGGCTAATTATTTCTATTTGGTGTGTGCTAGTTTGAGCATATCCCTCTGCCCAAGCTTTATGGGATCCTGAAAAAAATGGTTCAACAATAAGTAGTTTCATTTATTTTAAAGAAATTTTAAGGATAAAAAAATGTAGAAAATATAACTATTTTGTTAACATTATTTTTAAAGGATTTTATTTTTATCATTGAATTTAATGTAATAATTTAAAGGATTAAAAGCATCTTATAAACTTATTTAATAATAATTAGATTATTGTGAGTTATTTATATAAAAAATTATTATAATTTTTGTAACATAAATCATGAAAAAAACATTTCTATTAATTACACCTTTTTTACCTTATAATAAATGCCCTCATGCTGGTGGTCAATTTATTTTTAAAATTTTAAGTTTGTTATCTTGCACATATAAAATAACATTAGTAACAAGAATTGAACCAAAACAAAAACAATTTTTAAATGATATAAAAAAATATTGTAACAATATCTATACCTATGAATATAAAACACCAATTTCGAAAACATTTACAAATAAGTTAAGTATAATATATTCATATTTTATGTTAGTAAAGCTTGCAGGTAGAATTATAAAAGATAATTCTTTTGATTTTATACAAATAGAGTTTATTGAAACGGGACTATTTTATTTCTATAGATCTTCAGCAAAATTAATAGTTAATGCTCATGACTTAATTTCAATTGTAGTTAAAAGGAAATTTAAACTAGCAAGCTGCTTTAAGAAATTAATTATGACACCAAAATATTTAATTATTATTTTAATAGAAAAATTAGTTATTTATAAGGCAGATTTAGTTTGGGTCAGATCTAATTCTGATAAATTATATTTAATGAAAGGTACATTTAATAAATCAATTGGAGTTTTCCCAATCCCAATAAGCAATAAGTCTAATATATATATGAAAGAAAAAAAGGAATATCCTTCATTACTTTTTGTTGGTGCATTAAACAGAAAGTTGAATGTGGATGCATCTATTTATATAATTAATAATATTCTTCCTAAACTACGAGAAGATTATCCGGAAATTAGATTAGTTTTAGCAGGTAATGCTCCTTCTGAAGAGCTTAAGTGCTTAGCAAATGATAATCAAAATATTGAAATAACGGGCTTTGTAGATGATTTAGCTAATGTATATCAAAAAGCCTTTATTTTTGTTTCACCAATCTTTGTTGGTGGAGGAACAATTTATAAAAATTTAGAAGCATTTTCATATGGAGTACCAGTTATAACAACAGATATTGGCAACTATGGGATTGAAGCTAGGTCGAATATTGAGATATTGATAGCAAACAATTCAAATGAATTTGTAGAAAAAATAAAGATACTTTTGCATAATGAAGAATTATATAAAAAATTAGAACAGAATGGAAAAGAATTTGTGAGGAAAAATTTCGATGAATCTTTAATTATTTCTAATGTGGTAAAGGATTTAAATAATTTATGTGGAGTTCAAAATGAAAGTTGATCATACTTTTATTATATTAGCATTTGAAAACTGTCTATTTTTAAATGAATGTATAGAGTCTTTACAAAATCAAACATTAGTTAGTAATGTTATTATCTGTACCTCAACACCATCAAAAAATCTAGCTAAGATAGCACAAAAGTACAAAATTAAACTCTACATAAATGATATAAAGACAAGTATTGTCTTAGATTGGAACTATGCCATTGAAAAAGCTGATACAGAGTTGGTAACATTAGTTCATCAAGATGATATATATAATTCAAAATATTTAGAAAAAATTTATAATAAAATATCAAAAAATAATTTAATAGCATTCACCAATTATTTTGAACAAAATGATACATTGATTCAAACATCAAAATTTAATATGATTAAATTTTTTTTATTAATTCCATTTTTATTTAAAAATACTATAAAATCCAAATTTTTCAAACGAGCAATATTACAATTTGGTAATCCAATATGTTGTCCAACTGTAACTTATAATAAGAAAAAAATACCTAACTTTAGGTTTGATAAAAGTTTTTCAAATAATATGGATTGGAATGCATGGTTGGAATTATCAAAGTTGGAAGGAAGTTTCCTTTATTTGCCAAGTAGACTCTTAATTCATAGAATTCACAATAATTCTGCGACAAGTAAAAATATATATAATAGTAAAGCTATTGAAGATAAAATTATGTTTGCAAAATTATGGTATTGGCCATTCAATAAAATATTTTCGGGGCTATATTCTTTAAGTTATAAAAAATATTATTTTGATTGATTATGTTTATGGATTGAATCATTAATTATTTTTACTTTATTCTCTAATAGTGCATTGGACTGTGCTAAAGTTTTGATTTGTGCATCCATATTAGTCATTAATTGTTCTTGTCTAAAAATAATGTATAGCAGGAATAGAATGCTACATAAGAATAATACTGAAGGAGGGTAGTAGATACCAATAAAATATGATAATTTATCTATAAAATTAGGAAAAATAGTTATAGTTAAGATAATTATTCCTACAAATAACCATAGGAAGCTTCTTTCTATTGAGAAATGACTACTTCTAATTATATTGATAAATAGTAAAAAGATAATACTACCAAAAGTGGGTAATAATAAGTTTTCAGTTAACAAATTTATTTCTCCTTATAATAGTTAAAAAGTGTTTAACAATTACAACAACAATTGAATAAAATATCATAATTATGTATTTGGCAGGTGCTAAAATACCATCATACATACTTCTTCCAAATTGTCTTTGTCGCATTATAACTGGTGTTTCTATAACATTATAGTTTTTTAAAATAATATCAATAATAAGGTTCGCATCTGAAAATTGAGGAAAATATTGGATTTGGCAAAGATATTTTAAGGTTTTTTTATTAATGACTTGAAAGCCTGATGTAGGGTCCGAAATATTTCGATTACAAATCAGTTTTATTAAAAAACTTAATATTTTTCTTCCGATCTTTCGTAAAAAAGGATGTGTGAAAATATTTTGTTCCATGAAACGTGATCCAATAACAATATCTCCTTTTTGTTCTTTTGCAATTGTAAGCATTTTATTAGCTTCTTTTGCAATGTGTTGTCCATCACCATCAAATTGAATAATATAATCATATTTATTTTCTAAGGCATATTTATATCCTGTTTGTAAGGCAATTGAATAGCCTAAATTGAAGGGAAGGCTAATATATTCAACATTTTTATTTATAATAATATCTAATGATTTATCTACTGAACCATCATTTATGATTAATATATCAACTTGAGGTAAATCTTTATTTAAATCATCAATAACATTTGAAATATTATCTTGTTCATTATATACTGGAACTATAATTAGTATTTTCATTTAATAATTTGTGAGTTTTAATTATCTATAGTTTAACTTATATAATCAATTATGATTGTAATAAATTTAAGTATGAATAAATATACTCAATTATTAGTTTTATTTTTACTTGGCATTCTGATTTATTCTAATACTATTGACAATCAATTTGTTTTCGATGATATTCCGCACATACAAAATAATTCCACACTCAAAGATTTAAGCTCATTATATGGAGGCGCTAGATGGTTTGGGATGTATACTTTCAAAATCAATTATTATTTCCATGAACTTAATGTTAAAGGATATCATATTATTAATATTATTATTCATATTTTAAATTCATTTTTAGTTTTGTGGATGATTAATTTAGTTTTAAAAACTCAAAATAAAATTAAAGCATTAGATAATTCCAAATCATACTTTGCCTTTTTAGTTGCTTTATTTTTTATTGCTCATCCTATTCAAACACAGGCAGTTACTTATATTATCCAAAGACTTGCATCTTTGGCCTGCATGTTTTATTTATTAGTGCTAATTTTATATTTAAAAGCGAGGGAGACCGATAATTATAGTAAGTATTTTTATAGTGTTTTACTAGTACCATTTTTGATTGCAGGTATTTTCACTAAAGAAACGATGTATACAATACCTTTAATTATTTTTATCACAGAAATCATTTTTTTTCAAAATGTAATGAATTTGAAAAATACTATAGTAAGATATTGGAGTTTAGTATCTGTAATGTTATTAATTCTTATAAGCTCTTTTGTAACCTTTTACAATTTAGAAGGAATATTTTCAGAGAAATTTAGTTTAAAGTTAGGAGTTATGATTAGTCAATATGAATACTTAATAACACAATTTCAAGTTATTTTCTTATATTTAAGATTGCTTGTTATCCCTGTAAATCAAATGCTTGATTATATATACCCCATTTCTTATTCAATTATTAATTGGAAATCAATAGTGAGCTTAATGGGTTTGGTTTTGATAGGTTATATAACAAAATATTTTTATAAAAAGGGTTATAAATTGGAAGTGTTTGGAATTCTTTGGTTTTTTATTACAATATCAATTGAATCATCAATTATTCCATTAGCTGATATTGTATTTGAACATAGATTATATTTGCCAAGCATTGGTTATTGTATTTTATTGGCTTCATTGATGAATAAAATACAAAATAGATATGGAAATATTTTTTCTGCAATTGTAATCTTAATCATTATTACAACATATTCTATTGGATCATATAATAGGAATTTATCATGGGATACAGCCATTAGTATATGGACCGATAATATTATAAAAAGCCCTAGTAACCCTGTACCATATTGGTCAAGAGCTAAAGAGTACTTTAAAATTGGAAAATATGGAAAAGCAATTGATGATTATACATCTGCTATAGATTTAAATTCTAATTTAGTTACAATAATTGGAGAAAGAGGGCTTGCATATGAAAAACAAAATATGTTTAATCACGCCATTTCAGATTATTCTAAAATGGCAGATTTAAATAAAAATGATAGTGGAAAATGGTATAGGAAAATTGGTGTCATTCATACGAGAAATGGTGATTACAATAAGGCTTTAGTTTATTGGAATAAATCTATATTTTCTGAACCATGTTATTATAAATTTTATATTTCTAGAGGTATAACCTATCAGCATCTTGGTAATTTTAAGAAAGCTTTAGAAGATTTTAAAAAGGCGATATTCTTAAATGATGATAGTAAAGAAGAAATTTTCAATTATGCAGGAGTGAAGATAGCCAAGAATGATCTTAGTTTATTTTATGAAGAATTACACTTTTGCAAGTCTAACTAATATTTTTTAATTCATTGGCATAATTTTTCTAAAATAATTTTGTAAAAAGTAGTATAGATTAATTGGGAGAGATCTCTTAACTACTTTTTCAATGAAGAATATCCAAAAGATTTTTTTATAAAAATACATTTTTTTACCTTTTAAGTTGAATTCTTTAATTATGTTATAATATTGTTTGATAGCTTTGAATTCTTGTTGATTACTATAGCCGCCTTTTAATGAATAACATATAATTTCATCTATTTTATTGATTCTATATCCCCTCGAAATACTTTCCATAGTAAAGAAAAAATCAGCAGCTATATTATATTTTGTATTAAAAGGTTTATTATTTAAGATTAATGATTTATAGAAAACACATTGTTGATTAAAAAAAGGTTTCCATAGATTTTTTGGTTCATGAGATAGTTCCGTTCTGCCAAATCCTATTGGGTATTTCACATAATAATTACCATAAATAATATCAGAATCTGTATCTAAATTCTTCATAACATTTGATAGAGTCTGTTTTGAATAAAAACTATCACCACTATGCATAAAATTGATGTACTGCCCTGAAGATAATTTTATACCCTTATGCATAGCATCATAAATTCCTTCATCTTTTTCACTTATTAAAATTTGAATATTATTTTCATATTTTTTAATGATTTCAAGCGTTCCATCACTAGATCTTCCATCTACAATGATATATTCTAAATGAGGGTAGCCTTGATTGATAACACTTTCAATCGTACTTTGAATATTAGCTTCATCATTATATACAACAGTTATAACTGTTACTTTAATAGTATCATATTGATTATTTTTACTCACTAGGTTCTAGAGAAAAAGAATGTATCCTCATTTTTATTATTTTTAATAATTAGTGGATACTCATTTAGATCAATATAGATAGATTTTAATATTGGTATGTTTAATTTAAAAAAAGGGTAAAAGCATTTTGATATAATTTGCATTATAAGTGACTTTTTTATTTTAGAGTTATTAAATTTATAATTATCTTTAGGATAGATTGTTTTATTATTTGATTGTCCAAAGCTGCGTTCAACGTGGTATAAATCTACAGTTTCAATAAAACTATACCAGCAATTTATTAAATTAAAATTCCCATCCAACTTTTTTGATTTTTTAGTTTCTATCCATAACCATTTTTCCCAAAATATATTCTCAAAATACATAACTGTATCAAATAAATCTCTATTTGAATACTTTCCTGAATAGAGCTGATTTATAATTTCATGATTTGATTCAAACCCTACAAAATATCCATTTTTATCTTTGGGTAAACCATATATCCATGAAACGGGTAGATTTTTTAATATATAAGCTACATTTTTTAGAGTATCTGCATTATACTTCCCATTTTGTGTTAATACACCTATATATTCCCCTTGAGCTTTATTAATCCCGCAATCTATAATTTCATACATAGTGCTTATATTAGGGCAATCAATTATTATTATGTCATCATGTGAAGTAATAATATCTGTTAGTTTAAAATCAAGAGTGTTCATTAGCAAGAGTTCTTTCCTAGCAAAATCTTGTTTATTAAATTCTTTTATTATATCTTTTATAGAAACAGTATCATCTTGAATAATAGGAGCAATAATTGTTATTGATGGTAGATTAATTGGTTTTTTTGGTAAACTTGCAATTAGATCTGGAGGCAAATCTTCAATTAGTTCTGGATATAATTCTTCAATTAACTCTGGTGGTAAATCTTCAATTAAATCTGAGTATAATTCTTCAATTGGTTCTGGTGGAAATTCTTCAATTGGAGTTGATGGTCTCTCCATAGGGAAGAAAGCTTTCTTTTTAATGGGTATAGGTGGTAATTCCATGGGGATTAGTGGTAATTTGAATGGAGGCACCCAAATATTTTCGAAAATACAATTTGCTATAGATGTTTCATTATAGTGAAAATGATGAGGTGGAGAAGTTCCTAGCTTGACGTTAGTTTTTAACGAAAGTGAAAAAGAATTACCTGAAATTTCATTAATTATATTTAAAACATGAGGCTGCATACCTTTTCCCCATGTTATTATAGGTTTTTTTGTAGATCTAGATGTTAGTAAATATTTTTCATCTATTATATCAAGATCTTTTATTCCATATAAATCTACCTGGTATTCATATTTTTTTAATTTGGGTAAATAATAATTTAATGTTTTTGCTGTAATCTCAAAATATTCATCATAAACTACAGGTTCCTCAGTAATTTTTTTAAAGTTTAGGATTTTATTTGTTAATGCTAAAGGTACTTGAAATATTTGATCTACTATTGTATCTGATGTACCTTCATCATTAAAGTTTGATGTATAGGATACACGTGGATATATAAAATATTTATTTTCTGAAATCATATAGTGAAATAAATGTTTCTTCCATGAAGTATGCGACCATGCTTTAATATAGTTGGGAATTTCACTTTTTTCATTAATTTTTAAATTATTTTGGTACCAATTATCAAATTGTAACCACATATCCTTATTAATAGTTAAGCCCCATGAACTTGGCACTTTCATAAAATAGATATCGGCATCATCATTAATTGCATTAAATGGATATATACCACCATTTTTTAGAACTTCGGTGTAGTTGTAATTATAAAGGGAAATTCCAGCGATTGTATTATCATCAGCGTAATATCTAAGGCTTTGCATAGAGTAATTATAAAAATATTTTGATACTATTAGATCATCTTCAAGTAAAATAATTGATTTAAATTTCTCAACTTTTTTGAGGCAATAAAGAATATGCTTTTTAAGACCTAGTTTTTTTTTATGAATGATAATCTTTTTTTTGCCATGAACCCAATTGAATTTTTCTGCAATATTAGGTATATTTTCATTATCACTTTTATCTATACTAATTACTAATGTGATATCTGTTTCTTCAAATGCAGCTCTTTTTATAGAATCTAATAGTCGTATTAAAGGAGCCTCACGATTGTAAGCAGAAATAATAATAGTCGGTTTTATCATTATCTATATAATTTCTTCATCAAATTTATTTTCGACTAATCCCCAATTATCATTGTTATTAATTATTGGAGAACCTTGTTCTATCATCTTACGACCAACGGTTAAAAATTTTTGATACATTTCTTCAATTACTGGATCTAAATTATCTTCGTCACAGACATATCTTCTATCATGGTTTTGATGATAGATTGGCCAGCGGAAAACTTTTTCTTTTAATCCTGACATCGCAGCCATAATAACGAACATAGAATCTGTATGCACAGCTGCTTTAGTATTTTCAGGATTTCCTTTTAATTTAGACCACTTTTCTTTATGCATCAGCATAAAATCGCCACTACAATTGCAATGGTAGTAGAATTCTGGATAGAGATCATTATTTTTTAGATTGTAGAGCTTTAATTTTATTATACTTTTAATTTTTAAGTATAAAAAACGAAATTGAAAATAATTTTTGAATTTTATATTTAAATTATTCCCAATAAGGAAGACTCTAAATGAATTTTTTTGTAAAGATTTGATTAATGTGTTAGATAAATTTTGCGAATCAATTTCTATACGATTATAATCAATTCGATCAACTCTATAATATTTAGTTTTTTTCAATTTTTGTTTAGAAATATATTTAATTATTTCGGGACTATACATTATGTCTGGATTTGCTGCACATATAAATTCTCCATTTGCACGACGGATGCCAATATTTTTTGCTATGTATTCATATAATGGAACTATAACTCTGATATTTTGATTTTCTAATGATTTATGAACATCTGGAGAGACGGTGATAATTCGTATAGTACAATACTTGGAATTAGGCCATTTTATAGATTCTGATAAAGGTGGCTTGTCTGATATAGGATTATAATTGACTACTATATATTCACATGGAAGTTTATATTGATCAACTAAAGTAACCAATTGATTAATACTGTTTTCTAAACGGTAATTAAAGTCTACACCATAATTATCATTTCGAGCGGCAACAACAAAACTAATATAAGGCTCCATTTTTAAATTGTTATTTCTTCGAAAGATAAATTACCCCAACCCCAATTACTATCATTATAGATTATGGGTTTTTCTGATGATTCCATTTGTTTGCTATCACGATAAAATTGCAATAACATATTTCGTGAATCTTTATCATTAGGATTATCATGTTGGTCGTAGCGCCTTTGATGATCCTGGTGATAAACCGGCAATTTTAAAATAATTTCTTTTAATCCTAAACTTGCTGCCATTACAGTAAATATTGCATCTGTATGAGTAGAAATATAAGTGTTTTCAGGATACCCTTGTAAATTTAACCAATGTTTCTTATGCATTAACATAAAATCACCACTACAATGAGTGTGGTATGTTAGAACTAGATGGTCATAAGTACGAAAATAAGGTATTATCTTCATTGATTTTGCTAAAGAAATAAGATAAAGGTATAATCTAATTTTGAACCGATTGTAAATCTGTTTTTTCTTTATTTTAAATTTTGATATTGCTCCATTTTTAAATTTATAAGCAAAGGCTTTTAAATATATTTTAAAAACATTTGCTTTGATTTCTTTCAAATAAGAGTTGATATTATTAATTTCATTAGATTGTATTTTATTGTAATCAAAACGATCAGTACGATAATAGGATTTAGATTGTATCATTCCTTTAGCAATATAATGGAATATTTTTGGATGAAAAAGAATATCTGCATTGGTTGATAAGATTATTTCTCCTTTAGCCCGCCTGATACCTACATTTTTTGCTGGAAATTCAAATAAGGGGACTGTTTTTCTTATTTTTGGATCGATATAATTTTTGTGAATTTCTTCAGGTATGGTAATAATTCTTATAGATAAATATTTGTTATTTGTAGGCCAATTTAATTTTTCGTATAGCGATGGTTTGGTTTTTATAGGATTATAATTAATTAGTATTATTTCAGATAAGATATTATATTTTTCTATTAAAAGAGAGGTCCAGCTGATAAAATTTTGTAAACGGTCATTGAAATCATTCCCATAATCATCATTTCGTCCAGTTACAACAATACTTAAGTACGTCTTTTCTGTTGCAGTATTTTTACCTTTATTCATAATCTAATAATTACAGTTAATAATTTTATCATCAAATATAAGTAATTCAATGTAAATGATTAATGGATAATTTCTTGAATCGTACTCCAAATAGTATCGATATTTTTATTGAGAGTAAAATGCTCCTTTATATGTTTATTACCCAATTTTCCCATTGCAGTTGCAAGGCTAGAATCTTTTGATAGTTGTATCATATATTTTGCCATACTTTTATAATCATCTTCATCAACTAAAAATCCACTTTTTTTATCTATAACTACATCAACTATACCTCCATGTTTAGTTGATATTATTGGTAAACCTGAAAAGCTTGCTTCCATAATTGAAACAGGTGTACCCTCTTTATCACCTGATTTAGGACAAATAGAGGATTGTATAAAAGCACGTGATTTTGAGATTAACTTATGAATTTGATTATGAGGTTGTATACCCATAAATATAACGGCCTCATTTAATTTTAAAAAATTTACAAGTTCTTCACTTTTTGTTTTTAAAATTCCATCTCCAACTAAAAAAAGTTTTGATTCAGGAATAGATTTGTATACTTCATTAAAAGCACGGATTGCCATTATAGGATTTTTTTTCTCTACGAATCGTCCAACGTATAAAAAGTTTGAAGGGTTTTTACTGGGATCAATATATGAAAATTTTGAAGGATTAACTCCGCAAGGGTTATAAATAATTTTTTCACTTGGAGCTCCAAGTGTTTTGATTTGTTTATCCATATCATGAGAAACAACAAAAATATTTTTAGCAATATTAAATAATTTTTTATATCTTTGGGAATATGCTTCTAAGATATCATTGCGGTAGGCATCAAATCCATGAAAATATACAATTAATGGTATATTAGTCGATTTACATATATCCATGATTTCAACGCCAACGGGGCCATATTGAGCTAAAACTAATTCTATATTATTTTTTAGAAGATATTTTTTTATATGATCTTTTAAAATATATTCTTGACTTTGATTAAGATATTTTTTTCTAAACCAAATTTTAAATCTACTAATAAAGGTATTATCAAGAAACATTTTTTCATTATGTCCATATTTTGTTGGTAGGGAATTAGTATGTATGTAATGAACATTTGCAGGCAAGTATTCGACTTGGTCATGAATAAAAGTTTCTGAAAATTTTGATTTATTTGTTGAAGCAATAACTATATTTGGTTTTGCAGACATCTATTTTATTTTACTATATATATTTTTAAATATCTAAGATAATTAAAAATAATATTTTTAAATAATAGCAAATGAATTAGAAGTAAAAGAATATAATTAGGATTCGTAGTAGACATGAATATTAGAATTAAAACTGGAAAGCATTGGTAATAATAATCATCTAAAAAAGTGTATATAAATTGCTTGAAATCTATTTTTTCAGGGTGTTTATAATAATTTTTATATTTTAATAATACATTTATCCAAAATAATATTGAAAAGGGGATAATTAAAATAAAGTATTGTGAAATTATAATAAGGCTTCCTAATAACATAATAAATTCAAAGGGTAATAAATATATTTTGATTAGTTTTTTAGATTTTTTTATTCCGACCTTAACGGTCCACGTTCTATTAAATTCAAGGTCATTTTTATAATCAGTAATTTGATGAAAAATTATACTTCTTATCCCGATTAAAAATTGCCAAATAAAAATAATATATAAAATAAAGTAGTCAGGATTATTTATAGAGTTAAGCATAATTATAAATGTATACAAAGTAAGTAATGAACTAAGTCCATAAGCATACAAAGCATCCAATATTATTCCACCTATTCCTTTATTTTTTAATCGAGTAACCGGAGCAGAATAAATTATAAATAAAATTAGAAGTAAGGATAATAATATAAAAGAAATTATATCCCCTGGAAGAATTCGCCAAGGGCTTATAATAATAAACAATGAAATTATTATAAGGGGTATGAAATATTTAGAATTAATTTTTCTAAAAATATTTATTTTATTAGATGATTCATCAATTTTTTTATCAAAAAAATCATTTATAAGGTATGCAAAGGTCGCCACTCCTATCATGCACATTAAATATGCGATTAGAAATATAGTTGATTGCATAATATTTATCTTATTTATGTGCAAACCTAAATATGCAAATGATAGTATTAGAGGAAATTTATAGTTCCAAGGCTGACTTAATCGTAAATCATATTTTATGGTATGGATTAGATTGCTAATTTTTTTCATATATTGAATTAGATGATATTTGAAATGAGTATGTCAATTTATAATATGATCTAAATCCTTTATTTTTTATATTAATTATAAATAAATTTATAAAAAAGGTTATATCTCTTTGCTTTAAAAATTAATATTATTGTATTTTATTATGATGAAAAGTAATTTAAATATTAAAGATGTTGAAATGTATTATGAGAAATGGACAGATGAATATATAGATTCATTTGGAGAAATTTTTCAAGCGTTGACAACTGACTCAAATGAGGAATTAATAGATTATATAGCAAATTTAATTAATATTAAGAATGGAATGAAAATTCTAGATGCGGGGTGTGGAATGTGTGGGCCTTCAGTTTTAATTGCAAAAAGATATAATGTTGATATTGAAGCTATTACAATTTCTCAAAAGCAATTAAAATATTCTCTAGATAATATTGAGAAAAATAATTTAGGCAATAAAATCAATGTTATTAAAGGAGATTTTCATCAGTTGAAAAATTATTATGAAAATGAATTATTTGATGTAGCTTATTATTTGGAATCATTATGCCATTCACCAGAACCAAGCCAGGCAATTGAATCATTAAATGATGTTATAAAGCCTGGAGGTTTACTGTATATAAAAGATTTATTTAGAGGCCCTGATATACCCAATAAATTGGAAATAAATGATTATCCCATTAATGCAATTAATGAAAATTTTTGTCTTAGAATACAAACTATTGGTAAAATTCTTGATGTCCTTGGTGTAAACGGTTATAAGATAATTATATGTCAAAGGCCAAAATTTAATGAAGTATTTGATAAAGGAAATGCCTTTACAGCAAAACATAATTTCAAGTTATTAAAGAATCAGGAAGGTCCTTGGACTGATAGCGGGTTGGTATTTTTGAATTGGTTAGAAATATTGGCAGTCAAGCATTATTCATAATTTAATTATCTTTTTTACTATAGAAACATTTTAAACTATCTTGATTGTATATTGGGTTAGAAAAATTTTCTATATAATCAATAAGTTCAACTGATTTTGGTAGCTCAGTATCTCCAAAAGTATATTCAAGGAAAAATTTTGGGTTAACCCTATACTTTTCTAATCTATTATATTTTTCATTATTATAATAATGGATAGTTTTTGCTTTTTTGGGTATAATAGCAGATGCTATAGCAATTCGTTTTTTATTAGAATTATTTGCTGGTGAAGCATGTATCGTACGATGGTCATATATTACAATTTGTCCAGATTTTATTGGGATACATTCCATATTATTAAAATTTAAGCTAAGAATTTCATGAAAATCAATTCTAACTCCCGTTCCCCTAATAGTAAAAGGAAGCTTTTGACAAGATTTTAATAAGTATAAACAACCATTCTCGTGCGTGACGTTAGAAAGTGGTATCCAAATATTAAAAGATGTATATTTTTTTTCATCTACGAAAGACCAATCTTGATGAGGTGGCATTATACTATTTTCGCCTATAGTTTTAGTGACAAAATTAGCGGTTATGATTTTATAGTCATGAAAGATAGTATCAATAATATTTTGATAGATATTTAAAAGAAAATTATTGATATCTAATTTATATTTAGGATCTTTACTGTATAAACTTGCATAAAATCCATCATCATTAACTTTTGGCAAGTTATTATAAAAATTTGATACATAATTGACATCAAGAAAATTTGTTTTCTCAATAATTACAAATCCATTATTATCATATTGTTTCTGATGATTTTTATTGATAAAGATATTATTCATTTATAGATAATTTTGTTTTAATCCTAATTGGAGATTCGTTTTTCAACAAATTTTTCTTTGATTGTATTTTTTTGGATTCAGTTACTAGATCAAAATGTATTACTTCTGTTATTCTAGATATTAAGGAGTAATTTTTTGCAGAAAAAATAAATATATTAGGGTAGTATCTTCCATCCGCTAAAATTGATGTTGGGAACTCCCATTTCATTTTATTTCTTCCAGATTTGATTCGTCCTCTATATTCTTTTTTATTAAGATCTGTTCCAAAAAGGGTATTGTTAAATAAGTCAATAATTACAAATGCAACTTCAATTTTTTCATCGAAATTATTATTAAACTCTAGGTTTAATGAAATTAATTCTCCTCTTCTAAATGTATCATTCGTGAGGTTTTTTTCATTTTTCATGGATATTTTAATAATGTTTATAATATTCTTATTAATTCTATTTGATATCTGTTTTTTTTCAGATTTAGTTTGAAGTTTAGAGCTTTCTTCTTTCTTTTTTTCAGATTCAGTTT
>CEUA01023556.1_pt1 | contig 15039 bp, 15 predicted proteins | sample 361541 | NCBI WGS metagenome assembly CEUA01 (sample SAMEA2623079, study PRJEB7988) | marine metagenome | isolation source: saline water (ENVO:00002010), including
ACAGCTTCAGAAGAAGATGGAACTCACACATTTGTTTACAGTTATACACTTAGTGATGGAACTATGAGTGTTGAAATCAATAAAACAATCGCGTTTTAAATTATTCTTCGGAAGAAACTAGTGAAGTCATTGCTCTTTTGAACATTCCTCCAAAGCCTAGAAAACTTGTTATTAACATTCCGACAAACATGATAATATAACTGAGATAGAGTTGATCAAGGTGGGCATCGTAATCAGCAGGTATTTCGCCATCTTTAAGCCCTAGTAATCGAACTAAACCTAGTATAAATCCGGCAACAATTAAAATGAAACCAAGTCCCATAATCATTTCAGTTGGGGTTAATCCACCTTCGGAGGGATCAGGTCTGCCTTTGAATTCTTCAAAGTTTTCACCATTATCATTATCGTCTGACATAATAAGGCCAGATATTACAGCTTAATAAGCTTACCCTGATTTTTTGTTATCTAATGCCGCTTTTACGAGACCTAAATGTAGAGGGGAAGGTGCATCTGGCCTTGACTTAAATTCAGGATGAAATTGAGAAGCTACAAAATAAGGGTGCCCTTCGAGCTCCAAGATTTCCATTCTTCTTCCGCTTACGTCCCTTCCAGTATATTTCATGCCGTTTTCTTCTATTTTTGAAATATAATCTGGATTTATTTCATATCTATGTCTGTGTCTCTCAAAAATGGTACTGTCTCCATACAATTCTTTTGCGATGCCATCGGAAATTCTAACTTCATGGTCTCCTAATCTCATAGTTGCTCCCATGTCCTTTACACCTTCTTGTTCAGGTAAAATATCTATGACATGATGTTCACCATCAGGGTCTAATTCAAAGGAGTTTGCATTTTTCAGTCCTAACACATTTCTACAAAATTCTACAGTTGCTAATTGGAACCCAAAACAAACGCCCAAGTAAGGAATTTGATTTTTTCTTGCCCAACCTGCAGACATAATCTTCCCCTCTGATCCTCTATTTCCAAATCCTCCGGGAACTAGGACTCCATTCACACCTTCAAGCGATTTAGTTGTTTTGGAATCTTCTAAATCAGGAGCTTCAATCCATCTAATATTGACTTTGCAACCAAGTACTGCTCCAACATATCTCAGTGTTTCCTCATGAGAGATATAGGAATCTTTCAATGCAGTGTATTTTCCAATTATAGCGATTTCTACTTCTTCACCACCATTCGTTACTCTGTCTACAAAATCTTTCCATTTTGTAACGTCGGGTTTTTTGCTTTTTAATCCAAGTCTTTTCTCTATTAATTCAGGGAATTTTTGTTCTAAGAATATTAGTGGTACTTCATAGATACTTTTTGCATTAGGGGCTGAAATAACAGCTTCTCTTGGTATATCTGCAAAAAAGGCTATTTTTGAAGCAATATCTTCGTCTAATCTTTCTTCACTTCTACCAACTATGACGTCAGGTCTAATTCCAAGTCCTTGTAGTTCTTTTACGGAGTGTTGTGTAGGTTTTGTTTTTTGTTCACCAACAGCTCCAAGAACAGGTACAAGTGTAGTATGAATAAACATTACATTTTCTTTTCCTTCTTCTCTACCTAATAGTCTTGCAGCTTCCATGAAAGGCATGGATTCAATATCGCCCACAGTTCCTCCTAATTCAACCACACAGACATCGGCTTTTGCATTTTTAGCAGCACGTTTTATTCCGTCTACAATTTCTCTAACTATATGAGGAATTATCTGGACGGTTTGGCCCAAATAGTCACCTCTCCTTTCTTTTTCTATAACCTTTTTGAAAACTTTGCCTGTAGTTATGTTATGGTCACTAGTCAAATTACATTTAAGAAATCTTTCATAATTACCGAGATCTAAATCAACCTCAGCTCCATCAGTCATCACAAATACTTCACCGTGTTCATACGGATTCATTGTTCCAGCATCAACATTTAGATAAGGATCAATTTTGACTGCAGTTACCTTGTAGCCGGCACATTGTAATAGAAGTCCTGCAGAAGATGAAGTTACGCCTTTGCCTAATCCTGAAAGAACTCCGCCAGTTACAATTATGTATTTCATTTAACTCAACGGGCTAATACATGTCAAAAGGACTCTATAAGGCCGATGGTTCACTTAAACCCCTATCTTATGATATTATGTGACAATATCAATCAATAAACATAGTGAAAATGTATTTTGGTTTGATTTAAGTCCAAATAAAGAGTTAGATTTTATATCAATTTATTTGATTATAGATGATAAAATTACATTAATCGAAACGGGTCCGGCTTGTTCTATTGATAATTTAGTAAGTGGTATAAAATTAGCAGGGTTGAAACTTGAAGATGTTGATTATGTAGTTCCTACACATATTCACTTGGATCACTTTGGAGGTGGTGGGCATATTATGGAAATTTGTGAAAATGCTAAAGCACTTGTTCATCCTAAGGCTTACAAGCATGTCTCTAGCATAGAAAACTGGTGGCAAGGAAGTAGTGATTTTTTAGGTGTTGTTGCACAATTATACGGAAAACCTAAACCAATTTCTGAATCTAGACTTATCTCAGCACAGGATGGCTTTGAGATTTCTTTGGGCAGCCGTTCTCTGAAAGCAGTTCACACGCCAGGGCATGCGCCTCATCACATTACTTGGATTTATGGAAATGAAGGATTTGTAGGTGATTCAGCAGGACTTTGGTATCCTGATTTGGGAACCTCATTTCCCGTTACTCCAGGATATTATAGGCATGATTTAGCTTTAGAAAGTATTAAAAAAATGGAAGTGTTGAATTTGAAAAATATTTTTTATACGCATTTTGGTCCAAGAGTTGTAGATAATACTTTTGAAAAAACAAAGGAAGAATTTGAGCTATGGATGGGTATAGTGGAAGAAGGTTATAATCAAAATTTATCTTCTGAAGGAATTTTAGAAGTGTTGTTTAATAAACGACCTGGTTTGTTAGAAACTAATAATAATCATGGAGTCCATCAGAAAGATACTCACAAAGGTACAGTAGAGGGAATGATTGGATGGATAAGGAGAAAAAATGAGAAAAGCTGAAAAAATCCCTGAAATTATCAAAAAACCTTACCCTCATGTAGTCGTGAAAGATTTTCTTGATGAACAAACTTTAGATTTAGTCACTTATGCTTTAGCGGGATTAGAATATGACTTTGACGAATCAGATTTATTTAGTTATCTTTCATTTGGATTAACTGATGTAGATCATCCCGTCATAAACATTCTTAGAGATGATTTAGGAGATTCCAGTTGGCGTAAGAAAGTTGCAAATAGTTTTGGAGTGAAGAACTTATCTAAAATTGATTTGAGCGCTTACGTATACGGTCTTGGTTCTTTTCTGTTGCCACATGATGATCAAGTTGAAGGACGTGTTATAGCTTATAGTTTACATTTAACAGATATTGAAATGACTGATAAGAGTGGCGGTGCACTTCATATTTATGAAGCAGATGAAAGTGGTAAATCTAAATTAGTAAAAACTATTGTTCCAGAATACAATTCGTTGATTATGTTTGAAGTATCTGATAAATCATGGCATCAAGTAGGGGAAATTTTAGAGGACATTCAAAGACTAACAGTTACGGGGTGGTACCATTCCTGAAATTAATTTTTACTATTTAGAGGAAGCCACACTTTCCAATTTAAATCGAATTTTTAATTCATCAGATTTTCCTTTTGTACGTCTTTCTAAATTTTTAGATATAGATTCAGTTGATTATAATCCTAGCTTAGTGGAGGAAGAAAATATAGGTTATTTTAAGAGAAACTCTTCGAAGGCAGTTCTTGAAGATTTTTGGGAATCTCCTAATTTCCTTAAATTTTTAAAGAAAGTAACTGGACTGACCTTATCTTTTAGAGATGCAAAACATTTGAGTTATGGGGCTGGTGATTATTCATTATTACATACTGACGAACTAGAGTCCAATAGGTTGGCAGTCGTCTATGATTTTACGAAAAAATGGAGGCTGGAGTGGGGAGGCTATGATCTTTACACTTCTCCAGATAAAGAGCCTTTAATTTGTAACAGAGATTATGGGTCACTAATGATTGTTAAACTTAATGAAGGAGATTTGTCTTGCACAAGATACGTTAGTTTGAAGTCGGAAGAGAGTGCAGTTATTGATTTTGCCACCTTTATCGCCGAGTAATTACTCATTTTTGAGTATATACGCAATTATTTAATGCCTACGTTTGAATTTATTTTTGTGGACATAGTTTTGTCTTTGTAATTGATAGCATGTTGGATACCGAAAAGATTAGTAAAACTTTGAAAAAGGGGGAACCTATTTTGGTTTTTGATGAAGCTGGTAGAGAAGGTGAAACAGATATTTTCTTTTCTGCAAAGCACGTATCAAATTCGAATATACGTTTTTTAAGAAAAAATGGAGGAGGTATGATTTTCATAGCTGCAGATAATTTAGCATTTACAAAGTTAGGTCTACCTTTTTCTCATGATGTTTTTGAACTAGTTAGTAATATCAGTGATGAATTCAATGTAGTAAGAGGGATGCTCGAACATACAATACCTTATGACAAGAAATCTTCATTTTCCCTTTTTATTAATCATAAAGATACTTTTACAGGAATAAGTGATTACGATAGAGCTTTGACATCTAAGTCTTTTGCAGATATATTTGAAGAATCATTATCTCTTTCTGATTCTGAAGCTCAAAAGAAAGTATCTGATAATTTCCGAATACCAGGTCATGTTCCTGTTTGTATTGCAGACCAAGAACTTGTAAAAGCACGTAAGGGCCATACAGAGTTAGTTGTTTCATTATTCAAACTACTTAACATGAATCCAGTAGCAGTAGGTTGTGAAATGGTAGGAAATGATGGTAATTCCTTATCTCCTGAAAAAGCCAAGGCTTGGGCGTTAGAAGAGGGATATCTGTTTTTAGAGGGTCAAAACATAGTAGAGGCATATCTATGAGAGTAGTAGCAACAGGCGTCTTTGATATTCTTCATTCAGGACATGCACATTTTTTGAATGCAGCTAAAGAAAATGGAGACGAATTAGTTGTCATAATAGCAAATGATGACACAGTTCGCAAAATGAAAGGAGAACCCATACTTTCAGCAGAAATGAGGGCAGAGGTCGTGTCTCATCTAAAACCAGTTAATTCCACAGTTATTGGAAGAACTGGGAATATGCTCGATATTATAGTTGAAGAAATTAAGCCTGATGTAATTGCTTTAGGTTATGATCAAAGATTGTTTACGAGAAAAGAATTAGAAGCAAAATTATTGGAGCGTGGACTAAATGTTAAGGTTGTCCGTTTACCAGAGATGGAGCAAGATTTAGCAGGATCTCGTAAAATAATAGCTAAAATTTTAAAGATTTACAGGAAAAAGTATATCGAGGAAGAATAAGAATGGTTTTTAGTGGGATTGTTGAGGGAACTGGTAAAATTACTAAAGTTTCTAAATTAGAAAATTTGACAAAGATCTCAATTGAAACTCCTCAAAATTTTTCAGATAGGATAAAAATTGGTGCAAGTGTTTGTGTTGATGGGGTATGTTTAACAGTCTCATCAATAAATGAAAATGTGCTTAGTTTTGATATTATAGTGGAAACCCTGAATGTTACAACTTTTAGAAATATTAAAGAGAATGATATTGTTAATTTAGAGCGTTCAATGCGTTTAGGAGATGAAATAGGAGGCCATCTACTCTCAGGTCATATTTCAGCAACAGTTCAAATTAAGAATATAGAAAAGCCGAAAAATAATCATATAATTAGATTTAGCACAGATTCAGAAATATTAAGGTATGTCTTTCCGAAAGGTTATATTGCATTAAATGGCGTTAGTCTAACAGTAGGGGAAGTTGAAAAATCAAATAATAGCTTCAGCGTTTATCTTATACCTGAAACATTACGTTTGACAAATTTAAGCAATAAAGTAATAGGTGATAGAATAAATCTAGAAGTTGAAACACAGACTAAGAATATGGTTGATACAATGTTACAAATTAACAAGGAGTCAATACATGGCTAAATCAATAGCAATAGTGGCAGGAAGCTATCACCGAGAATTGGTTGAGAAAATGGTTGAAAAGGCTAAATCAGTAGCTTCTGAGAACAATCTTATTGTTGAAGAGATAAGTTGGGTACCAGGTTCTATGGAAGTTCCACTACAGATTAAACGTTTATTTCTAAGAGAGTCAATAGAAGGGGCTGCAGTTTTAGGGATTATTGAGAATGGAGAAACTAAGCATGGCTTAGTTATGGGACAAGCAGTGATAAGTTCTTTAGTTGATTTACAGTTGGCTTCCATGAAACCGATTGGTTTTGGAATTATAGGTCCAGGAGCTAAACCGGAACATCTAGAGGATCGATTACTTCCATATGCAGAAAATGCAATTTTGGCTTTATCTGCAATGTTATCTAATTAGATTTTGTTTTGATTCTCCAGTTTCTTTTTGCATATTTATTTTGTAGATAATGCAATGCATGATAGAAACTAGGTAATGCAAATACAGCCATTAATAGTGAGAATAAGACTAAAGTAATAATCAAAGCAAAGAAATTCCTTAATCCGATAAATTGTGTTCTATAAAATGAAATAATAACTCCTGAGAAAACACCACCCATTGTTGTGAAGGTCGCTTCAACAACGGATTGACCAGTATTTTCTACAGCCTTTTGGATGCCTTTTGGAGTTGCGCCTTCTTCTCTTACTCTTTCAGTTATTTGTATAGAATTATCTATACCAATACCAATGATAATAGTTCCAACCATTGCGGTAAAAATATTTAGATTGGTGCCTCCTGCATCAACAGTAGCAGGGTACCAAAGAATAACTAATAAAATAGGTAAGAATGTTACAAATCCGTATTTTACAGACCAAAATATACAAATCATAGCAATTAAAACTAAAACTAGACTCAACTTTATAGTGTCAAATTGAGTTTCTTGTATACCTTCGTTGATTGCTATAGAGACAGGAGGTCCTCCTGTAAGTGTAGACATTTGTGCATTCTCAAATGACATTTGTCTATCTCTAATTTCTGCAATTTGATCTATAGTATTTACTACAATAGCAGTATCATCTATGTTTACATATGGCATACTAACATAGATTAAGGCTTTATCGTATTCATCAGTTAGAAGCATAGACCTCATTTCATCTGTAAAAGATTCGTAAAAAACATCAATCATATCAGATCTAAGTTGTTCTCTACTGTAGATTTGGTTTATATCAACTAAGGCAAAATCATCTCCAAAGAAATCACTGTGCAAGAAATCCCAGAAACTTCCTTCAAATTGATAAATCGCTTCTCCATCTAAATCCTCTATTACTATTGCAAAATAAGCAGATTTAAAGAAATCAACGATTGAAAAGGCAGATACATTAATGATATCTCCAGTATTTCTATTATTGACAGTAATATTGTTAATTTCCCCTTGCGTCCAATTCATAATGTCAAGAACATCTAAGTCTTTTGCAGCAGGTTTTTCTCTTGCAGTATCATTATTTATTAACAATATTCCGGTTTGACCTGCATCAAATTTGTCCGAATATTCACTTAACTTTTGAATTGAATCAACGTCTTCTGGTGCAGATTCACTACCTGTTATGTTTTGATCCATAACTGAAATTCTAGCTATGGAATACGTGGTTGTCAATAGAACAACTACAAGGATTGCTTTCCATTGTTTTGTAGACAATACTGCAATGCTAGTCCATCCTTTGTTTTTATGCCTGGAATAGTCTGTTAACTTCATTATTGCAGGCGTCATGCTTACAGTCAAAAAGAAAGAACAAATAACGCCAATAATCATTGTAAGACCAACAGTTCTCATTGGAACTATCGGTGAAATGAATAGAGCAGAGAATCCTATAGAATCAGTTATAGCACACAGTAAAGTTGCTTTTCCAGTAGTTAAAAGTGCTAAGTATGTGGCTCTAGGCATTTTGTTTCCTTCTTCTTTAAATTCAACAATTCTATTCGCTACATGTAATCCGTAATCAACACCTATACCTACTAAAATTGGCCCAGCAGCCACAATCATTGGAGTAAGTACAACTCCGGATAAATTTACCAACCCTAGTGTCCAAATTAGCGCACAAAAAATAGGAACTAAAACTACAGGTATTGCTAACCAATTTCTATGAAATATAAGCATTAATGCAATAACTATTCCAAGAGACATAGGTAGCATAGTTAACAAATCTTCATACAATCTGTCAGTAACTTCATGGAGCACAACAACTAATCCAGTTTGAGTCATTTCAGTTTTTGGATTTATTCTCTCATCAATGTGATTTTGTATTTCTATTATTTTTTCCTTTTGAACTTCATCATTATTTTCTTCAGATGCTTTTAGAGCAAAAAGAATTACAGCAGTATCAATGATTCCATCACTATTTGTATCAATAGCAAAATTTTGTAGAGAAGATGCAGTTCCCGAGAATATTTGATCTACTCTATCTTGGTCGTCGGGTATTGCATAAGTTCCAGTTTGATTTACAAGATCATCATCACCATCTTCTATACTAAGACCGCCAAATATTTTCCCTTCACTTGCTTCTATAAATCTTGCATTAGTTGAATTAAATTCTTTGATTAGTGTAGAAATACTAAGCGTAAATATGATGTCATCTTTTTCACCTCTATCTGCCTGATAGGTACCTAAGTCTTCAGTTTGCCCATAAGGATCTATGGTTTGTTCAAGTAATGAGATTTCTTTTAATGTTGGGACATAGGTGATATTATCCAGTACAGGGTCGTTGTAAAATTGAGGATCGTTTGCGTTTGGAGTTTCCAGATAAACAATAATTAAATCAGTAGCCCAGTCTTCTCTTACTTCTATCAAAATATCAGTAGATTCTTCTCCTTCAGGAAGATAAACTTCAATATCTCTCGTCATGTTTTGCTCAAAAGTCATAGCTGATTGCAGAAGCAATATTGTAACCAACGAAAGAGCAGCCAGCGTTAGTACTGGTCTCTTCATAATTACGTCCGTATATTTCTGAACTACGAACTCTAAAGTCTTTTGAAGCACGAACTGCTATCGAGGCCCTCAATTAAATTTAATCTTCAGCTTGAATAGTAAAATTCTTTCTTACTTTTTTGTTCCCGGTCTAATCTTGATCCGGGTTTATTTATCCTCGGACGATGGGTATTCTTGTCTCTTCTAAAAGTAACATCTACCTTTTCCAAAAATAGGTTCATTCCTTCTCTCATATTGTAGGGCCCTTCAGCTTTACCTTCTTTACCAGGAGTACCACCAAAACACAGCAATCCATCAGAGACATAATCTATGAAATAAACATCGTGATCAACAACTAGTGCAGATTTACCACGCTGCTCCATATATTTTCTTATGGTTTTAGCAGTGACCATTCTCTGATTAGCGTCAAGATAAGCCGAGGGTTCATCTAACAAATACAAATCAGCTTCTCTTAGCAGACATTCAGCTACTGCAACTCTCTGCAATTCCCCACCTGAAAGTGTTTGTAATTCTCTTTCCATCAAATGTTCTAATTTCAAAGGTCTGTTAAGTTCAGTTTCTAGAGTATGTTCATCAAAACCTTCTACAGATCTTAAAAGGTCACTAACAATTACATTTTCATGTACTTCAATGTATTGAGGTTTATAAGATACAGTAATTTCAGATTCTATCTCCCCTTCATCAGGTTTTAGATTTCCAGCTAGCATTTTAACAAATGTAGTTTTACCAGTCGCATTACCTCCAACAACACCTAGTACTTGTCCGCTCAATATTTCTCCAGGTTCCGCATCAAGTTTGAAATCACCTAGAGTTTTGGATAATTTGGGCCATTGTACTAAATCAAAGCCATCCCATCCTGTCCTCGGAGGATGCTCTAGGAATTTTATTGGCTTATCACGGATTCGAATGTTTTGTTCAACTAAATACCCGTCAAGATATGCATTAATTGCCAGTCTAGTGGATCTAGCAGGTGTGAAAACTCCGTATGCACCTTCTTTACCATATACAATGTGAGTTAAATCTGCTACAACATCCAATACAGCTAAATCGTGTTCTATAACGATTACACGTGATGTTTCAGCGAGTTCCTGAATAATTCTAACAATCCTCATTCTCTCATAAATATCTAAGTAGGAGGAAGGTTCATCGAAAAAGTAAGCATCAGCTTCTTTCAGTAGTGTTGCGCAAATTGCAACTCTTTGTAATTCTCCGCCGGATAATTGCTCAAGTTCTCTATCTACTAGATGACTTAAATCAAATTTTTCAATCATTTCATCATAAACATTTCTTTCATCAACTGAAGAAAGTAATTTTCCAACTTTCCCCTTGAATGCCTGCGGTATATTATCGATGTATTGTGGTTTTAATGCAACCTTAATTTTTGATTGACTTGCATCGATTAAGAAATCTCTTAATTCACCGCGAGGTAATATTTCTATTAATTCATTCCAACTTCCTTCAGTTTGTTCAAAATCACCTAAGTTTGGTATTATAGATCCATTTAGAATATTAAATGCAGTAGATTTCCCCATGCCGTTAGGTCCAAGGATGCCAATTACAGAATCTTTTGATAGAGTTGGTAAACGGAAAAGCCGAAATCCGTTTAAGGAATAGCGATGCATCATATCACTTTCAAGTTCAGTTGGCAAATTGATTATTTTAACAGCATCACCCGGGCATTGTTTTGCACGCATCAAGCATGGAGGACAAGCAGTTTCCAAAATCTTACATTTATCATCTTTTACTTGAATACATTCTCCACTATCGCACATTCCTGCGTATTTCTGGAGATATTCGAATGCTTGACTATTAGGCTTACATCGATCTTCATTGAGTACTGCAATACGCATAATATCCTGCTCATGAGAGACTAATTAAAATAATGTGTTGGCCAAATAGACTTTTGTTCCCCCCTTATAGGCCATTGTGCGAATCAAGTTTACTTTGCCTGGAAAACCTGTTGCTCAGGGCCGGCCTAGATTTTACAGAAAGGGTAATTTTGTAGTTGCTACAGATCCAAAACCTAGTAAAGTATACAAGGCAGATATAGCTTATATTGCTCAAAGAGCTAGAGAAGAAGCAGGTCTTGAGGGGCTTTTTGAGGGTCCTTTAGGCATGGAAATTTTTGCATATTTCCCTTGTCCTAAAAGCAAATGGAGAGTCAAAAATCCAAGACTGGAAGAGCATCATTCAAAGAGGCCGGATGCGGACAATTTAGCTAAATCAGTCAAAGATGGACTCAGTGGTGTTCTTTATCACGATGATGGCCAAATATCAGAATTAATCGTTAGAAAAAGAATTGCAGCCCAAGGAGACGGTCCTCGCATAGAAGTTGAATTGTACAAATTAGAGGATTTGGAATGAGTGCTAAATTAATTGATGGAAAGAAAATAGCTGCAGAAATAGAGTCTGAATTAAAGATTAAAATATCCAAAATGGATAAACCACCGAGGCTTTCTGTAGTACAAGTAGGTGAAGATCCCGCCTCTACATCTTACATAAGGGCAAAATCGAATGCGGCTGAAAGGGTAGGAATTACTCTTACACATCATCATCTTTCAGAGGATGTTTCTAATTCTGATTTGGAAAAATTAGTTATAGATTTGAATGAAACAGAAGATGGAATAATAATTCAACTTCCATTACCTAAAGGCTTGGAAGGTACGTTAGATTTAATTCAGCCTGAAAATGATGTAGATGGTTTCCATTCAGTTAATTTAGGGAATTTAGTTCAAGGTAAATCTGGAATGAAGCCTTGCACTCCAGCAGGGATTGTTGAAATGCTATACCGTTCAGGTAATAATCCTGAGGGGAAACATATAGTGATTGTAGGTAGAAGTACTATAGTTGGCAAACCTCTAGCCCTTCTTCTTTCACAAAAAGGAGTAGATGCTACAGTTACAGTATGTCATAGCCGAACACCAGATATTGGCGAATATTGTAAACAAGCAGATATTCTTGTTGCAGCAGTTGGCTATCCGAATACAATAACATCAGATATGGTAAAACAGGGGGCCGTTGTCATTGATGTGGGAGTTAATAGAACAGAAGAAGGATTAGTTGGCGATACTTCTTACGACGTTAGAAAAGTAGCAGGAGAATTAACACCAGTACCTGGCGGAGTGGGCCCTATGACCGTTGTAATGTTAATGTCTAATGTAGTTGAGGCGTCTCTCAAAACAGATTAATAACGCCCATTATAATTGTGATTAAATGGCTGGGAAAGAAACTAGGAAAATCATAGGTGGAGGCTTATCAGGTTTAGCGGCAGCCATTAATTTTGCTAAGAATGATGAAAAGGTAGAAATTCATGAATCAAGAGAAAACATAGGCATGCAATTTCATCCCAATTATCAAGTTCTTTTGAAGGAAAGTCCGTCTACTCCCTCTTCTGAGGCAGATGCTACTTCATATCTTAACAAGTGGGGCCTGAATCCAAAGTTTACTTTTAAGGATGCTAAAAAATTCATATGTTGCACGGAAAAGAGAGACTTTACAATTTCATTAAAGGAACCTCTTCCACTTATTCTTAGAGGTGGAGAAAATTCACTCGAAAGAGGTTTAGCTAATGAAGCAAAAGATGTAGGTGTAGATTTCCATTTTAAATCTAGACCAAAGGCAAAAGCTGGAGATATTATGGCTACAGGTTCCTACCGTACAGATATGGCTGCTTTTGGAGCCTATTATGAGAATTCAGATTTTCCAAGAGATCAATTTCTGTACATGCACGATGAAAAATATTCGCCAAGAGGATGGTATCTTTACATAATTCCAATGGATAAAGATACAATTAAAGTTATGAATTGTTGTTCCAAACCTTATGCAAAAAATGTGAAAAAATTGATGTATAAGGCAGTTGAAGAAAGGCCTGTTTTGAAGAATATAATAGATGGAGCAAAGCCGACAGGTACTGTTGGAGGTCAAGGAGGAGTTCATTTTCCTAAAACTGCAGTAAAAGATGGCGTTTACTATACTGGAGAGGCTGCAGGCTTCCAGGATCCTTGGAGAGGATTTGGTATGAATTATGCAATAGAATCGGGCGTATTAGCACAACGAGCAATATCCAATAATCAAGATTATGACAAAATGTGGAAGTCACAATTTCATGAAAGGAAAAAAGCAGATATTGCTAGAAGAGGGATTTTTGCCTTATTAGGAAATCGAGCTTTTGAATATGGGATGAGGAAAGTTAAGGAAGGCGACGAAGTAGATTGGGAAGAGATAAATCCAAGTGGATGGAAAAAATCATTAATTTACAATACTTTTTATTCAGTAGAAATGGCAAGAAAAACAGTTTGGGATTCTTGGTAATGGATTTTAGTGAAGTATTGTCATATGTTTTAGCAGTTGTTTGTATTTTTGCAGGAGTATTGATAATGTGGGGAAGTGCCGATTACATAGTTCCCGCCTCAGGACGTTCATTACGTATACCTTGTTCATTTCTTTTTTGGATTTTAGCAGTGATATTTTATGCAATGGCAGTTGTTATAGAGGATGAAGATAATATAATATAATCAATTGTTTAGTTATCGTTATGTCGGATTTTGAGGTGATTCGTAATTACTATTCCCAAATGCCTGAGAAGATAGAGCAGGCTAGAAGAATCTTGAATCGTTCAATGACTTTAACTGAAAAAATTCTTTTTAGTCATTTAATTAAGATTGATAAGGAACCAAAAAGAACTAAATCCTACGTTGAATTACAACCTGATAGAGTAGCAATGCAAGATGCTACAGCCCAAATGGCACTCCTTCAATTTGCGTTAGCAGGACGCGATGAAGTAGCAGTTCCTTCTACAGTTCATTGTGATCACTTAATCCAAGCTAGAGTTGGAAAAGATAAGGATTTAGAATATGCTAATGAAGTCAGTTCTGAGGTTTTTTCATTCTTAAAATCAGCTTCAGCAAAATATGGCCTTGGATTTTGGGAGCCCGGGGCTGGAATAATTCATCAAGTAGTTCTTGAAAATTATGCATTTCCTGGAGGCATGATGATTGGTACAGATTCTCATACTCCTAATGCAGGAGGATTAGGAATGGTTGCGATAGGTGTTGGAGGTGCAGATGCCATGGAAGTTATGGCTGGTTTACCTTTTACAATCAAATGGCCTGGAATTATTGGAGTTAATTTAACTGGAGAATTATCTGGATGGGCCTCTGCTAAAGATGTAATTCTTAAAGTCTGTGAAGAATTGACTGTTAAAGGAGGTACAGGCCATATTGTAGAATATTTTGGCCCAGGCGCCTCAACAATATCTTCAACTGGTAAAGGCACGATTTGCAACATGGGTGCAGAAGTTGGAGCTACAACTTCACTTTTCCCTTATGATAGTTCTATGGATGGTTATCTTCGAGCTACAAACCGAGCAGAGGTAGCAGATATGGCTAAAGAGTTTTCTGAATATTTAGTTCCAGATGCAGAAGTTGAGGCTAATCCGGCTCAGTATTATGATAGAATTATTGAAATTAATTTATCCGAATTAATTCCGGCAATAGTTGGGCCACATACTCCAGATTTAGCAAGGCCAGTTTCAGAGTTAGGAGATGAAGCAAGAGAGAAGGGCTGGCCTATAGATATCCAAGCCGCTTTGATTGGGTCTTGTACTAATTCCTCGTATGAAGATATGGAAAGGGCTTCTTCTATTGCTCTTCAAGCAAAAAATGCAGGCCTAAAATCTAAAGTTCAGTTTATGGTCACTCCAGGTTCAGATACAATTGATAATACCATTAGACGAGATGGTCAAATGCAGATTTTCGATGATATAGGCGGTACTGTTTTAGCAAACGCTTGCGGACCTTGTATAGGTCAATGGAAACGAGATGATATCAAAAGTGGTGAGGTTAATTCAATAGTTTCTTCGTATAATCGTAATTTCAGTGGTAGAAACGATGGAAATCATCAAACATTATCTTTCCTTACCAGTCCAGAAATAGTGACAGCCATGGCAATTGCAGGTAGTCTCGATTTTAATCCTATTACAGATAAATTAGTTGCAGAAGATGGTAGTGAATTTTTGCTTGAACCACCAGAAGGAGATGAATTGCCAGAAAATGGTTTTGAATTTAATCTGGAAGGTTTTATTCCACCTCC
>CEUA01166860.1_pt1 | contig 15038 bp, 25 predicted proteins | sample 361541 | NCBI WGS metagenome assembly CEUA01 (sample SAMEA2623079, study PRJEB7988) | marine metagenome | isolation source: saline water (ENVO:00002010), including
AGGTTAATAGCGGGTCCAATGATATTGCGGAAGAGCCAGAGATACTTTAGTTTTAGTCACAATAATTTAACATTATAAAACCTTATCTTTATTTACTTTGTGATAATATTCACAGCTATGGATTATTTTATAGGATTTTTATTTGGTTTCTTCTGTAAGGCGTTTTGGTCTTATTTAGGGGAGCTTTCCGATATTAGAGTAGCAGAAGACTCATATTGGGGAGAAAAATGGGAATTAGACGATTTACCCTAGAAAAACAAAAGCGGCATTCCTGCCGCTTTCTATACATTCCCTTAGTGGTTGGCCCCACTATCCGTCTGCATTCGGTGTTACTTCCTAGCTTACACATTGCAATCTAAAAGTCACTCACAAAGCCAACAACTTGTGCCTCGGTCGAAATTGGTTTATCAACCATTCTCAATCCTTTGTACAAAGCTACTCAGCGTTTATTCTACCGCTTAAAATGTACTTCTATAAATATATACATACTGTAGTTATATGTGTAATAAAAAATAAAAAAAATTTAACAAGGTCCACCCTCGCAACAAGCTATCACTTTTTGACTAAATTGTGGACATTCAGAGTTGTAACAGTAAAGTCCTGCATGTCTCTCAAATAAAGTTGAGTTGCATATTGGACAAGTAGGATTCAATCAGGCTCGATCATAATACACTCACCTGGGCATTCTTCAGCAGATTCTATTACTGCTTCTTCTTGACCTTTAGGTACAGTAGCTAAACCTTTAGCTCCTTCTTCATTACCTTCTGCGTCAGCGTATATCTTATCTCCATCCTTTACATAAAATAATCCGTCATCTAAACCAATGAATACATCTGGTGCGATCTCCTCACAGAGACCGTCACCAGTACAAAGATCTTGATCTATCCAAACTTTCATATTTACTCTTCTTCATGTATCAGTGTAACCCCTAATGAGTCTTTACAGTTCTTTTCGCTTTGTATACATACCCATTGCGTTCCTGACATGTGTTTTAAAGGATTGTTACATGTCTTACATCTATAAACTTTTGTCATTGTTATTCCTATCGTTTGTTACTTCATTCATTATCTTCAAGAAGTATTTAAAAAAATTGTTTATTACATAACCTAGATATCCTAAAGAAGCAATAGATATAATACCTAGAATTATAATTAATAGTGTTTCTGTCATTTGTTCTCCCTTCTGGGAATGATTTTTACATTACGGCTTGTACTAGAACTACTAATGCGGATACAGCTACAAGCCAACCACTTAGCTCAGATCTAGATATTTTTGTATTTACCTTTTCATGTAATTGATCAACTCTATCGTTGATCTTTTGTTGACCATCTAAAACAAGCAAGATCATCTCTTTTTGTGTCATGTTTGTGTTATGTGAATTTTCAGTCATGATATTAACTCTTTTCGTCCATTGTACCAAATACTTCGTTAATTTCATCAATTGTTAATTTTCCATCATCTAAATATGCTCTTGCTAAATCTTCAGTAACTTTGGCGACACCCAGAGATCCAGCTAAAAGCACAGAGCTTAGGGTGTCAATACCTATTATTGATCCAGCACCAATAATTGCTAGACCATGCGATACGAAAACAGCAATCATTCTTATGATCACAGTTTTAGCTCTTTCGTATCTGCTTACTTTTTTTGGCGGTTGGTGTTTAGCCATTATCCTGACAACAACCTGTACCGCAACAGTTATCTTCTTCCATTAATCATTCCTCAAATTGATTGTTACTAACCATAGAGCAGTTGAAGCTAATATTGCAATTCCGACTATATCTTTGGCACCACCTGTTAAGGTAAGCCAAGCTATAAAAAATCCTAAAAGTGTAAAAATTTGTGCAATACTTTCTTTTACTGCTGCTATAAACCATTTACCTAATTTCTTTAACAATACAGGTAAATATTTAACGAATCTAACGGCAAGTTTATATATAAAACTTAATGTATTTACTACATACTTCATAAAAGCTTTTACAGCTAAGTATGTTTTCTTTAATATTTCAATTATGATCTGGATCGCTTTTTTAACGATCATGTAAGGTAATCCCATTACATCATAAAGAAATAATAATATTTTCTTTATTACTCTCCCCCACCACCCTATTAACTTCCGTATCATTAAATTCTCCTAGTTAAAGTATTAGTTAATGTGGTTGTAGAGCTTATTATAATCTGTGAAGTTATGATTACTGGTATTACAACCTCAACGGCTTTATTTTTTTGATCTTGCGTCATGTCCCCACCTATATTGCCAATTTCAATAGCGCTTATATCTATGTCTGTTAACTCACCAATAGGATCTTCCAAGAAAGCTTCTAACTGAACTTCTGTAACTGCGTCAGCTACTGTATAAGGTTGTCCTGAATCTTCAGCATTTTCTACAGCTCTTTCTACATATTCTTCAACAGCTTCTGCTATATTTTCGTCTGTAGCTGCGGCTTGTGCAATAATCTCGACATCTTCACTTTCTTCGAAACCCAAAACTTCAGCTACTACTTCTACTTCTTCTTCTGTTAATTCTTCAACTGTTTCTACATCAACGACTTCAGAAACGACTGCCTGAATAACTTTTACTGTTTGTTCATCGGCTACTGCTAGGTTTTCGACACCAACTTCTGCGACCTGCTCTACCACTACTACTAATTCTTCCGTAGCTAGTTCTTCTACATACTCTTGTATAACTTCTTCAATTTCTTCTTCATAAGCTTCTAGTTCTTCTTCAGATAATTCTTCAAGTTCTTCTTCTTCCAAGATTTCTATGTCTTCAGATACTATTACTTCCTCTAATTCCTCTATATCAACGACCTCTTCGATAACTTCCGCTGCTACCTCGACTACTATTTCTACTTCCTCTTCTGTAAGCTCCTCAACCTCTTTTTCCTTGATCTCCTCAAATTCTTCTACAGTAACTGTTTCAGGTAAAACTTCTTCAAGTATTTCTTCCTCTAACTCTTCAACATAAGCTTCTACAACTTCTTTACGCTCTTCCTTATATTCCTCAACTTCCTCTTCAGTTAAATCTTCTAATTCTTCCTCAGTTAATTTATCTTCTTCAAGGATTTCTTCTAACTCACTGACTACCTCAGGCAGTTCATCAGGGAAGTCTTCAATAATAACTATTACTTGACAATCTTTACAATTTTCTAAATCTTCTTGTTTTTGTTCATCAGTAGGTGGGAATACACCTGTATTGACTAATACATCTATTAAGTCTATATCTTCTTCTATCACTATTTCTACAATAAATTCTTCTTGTTCCCACTCAAGTTCTTCTATGTATTCTTCAACAATAAGTATTGTTTCAATAAACTCTATAAATTCTTTTTCAATTTCTAAAATTTCTTCTTCGGTAAGACCTTCAAGTTCATCTTCAGGTATATATAGATTAAGTTCTTCTAATTGTTCAAGGTCGTAAGTTTCTAGTACTTCTAGTTCTTTTGCATCACGCTCAGCTTCGAACTCAAGTATTTCTTCAAACTCTTCTTCTGAAACTTCAACCCATCCATCGTCTTCGTCATAAACTTCATAAATAATTTCATCTTCTTCAGCCCACTCAAGCTCTTCTTCAGGTATATCGTCATATTCCTGATCTTCAGTTCCATCTGCCACTTTATATACCAGATCATCATCTTCAGGAAACTTTCCTTCGGTATCTGTGTATTCTTCTTCTTCTTCATATATTTCTATATTACCACAGTCACCCCTAGCTATAGCTTCGTCTGTAACATAGCATCCGTATTTCTCTTCATTAGCTGCTCTTTGATTGTCTCTTTCAACAGTTCCATCGTTAACATCTACTTGTGTGTATTCTCCCTCAGATCCATCTTCCATAACAATAACTATTACTTCAGTAGCTTCTCTGTACTCACGCTCTGCATTTGTTTCTAACACACCAGTCTCAGCAAGATTAGCTTGAAGCTCAGCTTGATAAGCGGCTTCCGCTGCTTCTGCTGCTGCTTGTGCTTCTGCCGCCGCTTGTGCTTCAACTGCTGCAATATCATCTAAAACTTTTTGATTTACAACTGCTAAAGTTGGTTCAGTTGAATATCCAGATTCTAAACTAAGAGTTGCATTTAAAGCTTTAAGACTAAACACATAAGTATTATCAGTTATTGCACTATAAGGTATTGTGTATTCAGTATCTGTTATTCCTGTAACAATTGTGTTATCACTTGTACCATTAATTCTGTAATACAATGAATAAGTTTCAGCAGTTCTATTGCCTGTATTAGCCACATCCCATTCAACTAACACACCTGTATCGTAAACATTTTCTACTGTTGGATTCATAGGTGGACCAAGAGAAGGCGCTACATAAGTATATGTATAGCCAACTGTATTAGTGCTATCAACATTACAATCATTTTCACTACCACAAGAAGCTATGTAATAAAGAAATGCAGTAGTTTCTGTTAAGTTTGTATGTTGCATATCGATATAAGTATCTGTAATAACTGCACTCAACTGGACATAATCAATATCGCCTGCTTTAATATATAACCTGTAAGAAGTATCGCTTACAAAACCACCACTAGAGGCAGTCCAGCTTATTCTATAAGTACCATCTGTTTCATTTACAGCTAAGTTGGTTGGTTTTGCAGGTTTATTTACAACAGTTGAAGCTACTACTGATGTGTAATTAGAATTTACTGAACTTGTAGTATTTTGCGCTCTAATTTTTACATGCAATACACCATGCGTTTCACTAAATGCTGTATTCATAGCACTAGCTGTAATTGAATATTCAGTATCAGTAGTTGTAGCAGTTTGAGAAGTTACTTCTGTATCTCCAACACCCCAAGCTATTTCATATTGTTCTACTGAAGTATTGCTAGTAGTTGGTGCGTCCCAATCTATTACTACTGTTCCATTTTCATAGTTTGGAGTAGCTGTAAGATTTTGTGGGACATTGAGTACAGGTGTTGAATCATATTTCCAATATATTGTATCTATACCAGACCAATCAGATACAGTAACAACAAAAGTAGTAAAGTATTTATCTGTAATAGTTCTAGTTATATCTTCGTAAGTAGAACTGTTTTGAGCATTGTAACTTACTGTATCGCTAGTACTGTCTGAATAGTTGTATTGAATAGTATAGTTTTCATTTACTCCTGCCATTCTGAAGCCAAGTTCTTTTATATCGTGATCAGTATGAGGCAAAGTAAATGTATAAGAAGTAGCCTGAGGACCACCTGAGTAATTATCTTTTAAACTTAAAAAATATTGTCCACCTACACCACAACAGTTTTGGTCGTTTCTTGTTGCAATAGTACCACTATTAAATGGTGCTACTAAATCTGTTACTTGCGCACCATTAGTACCATCAAATGTTTCTGTTTCTGTTACTTCTGTAGCGTAAGCTGGACTTATTGGATAAATTGGTACAGCTAAGAAGATCACGATCATTATTCGTAATAAACTGTTGAAGCGATGTAGCATTAATCAAGCCTTTCACTACGGCTTAATTATCTTTTTCCACCGTAATATTCTGTACCTAAACCTTCAGATAACATTTCTTTTGTTACTGACTCTTTGCTACTAATTGTGAATAACTCACCCAACACTCTCCCAAATTTGCCTAAACCATGAGATTTAAGATAAAACTGGTTTTGTTCATCAGCACATTTTTTAATTAACCAGTCTTTAGCTATTATACCTTTTTCTTTTTCAGATTTGTCTCTTGTTCTTGTTTCAGGTGCATTAAAACCTACAAACCTAATTCTTTTTCGTACATAAGTGCTATACCCAAGATCTATAATTCCATCGACTGTATCGCCATCAAGAACTCTTGTGATCTGTATCTTATATTCGTACATATTTCTCCTAAGACAAAGGGGGCTTTTTAGCCCCCCAGTCAATTTAGCGCACCTAATTTCGTTTTTACGAAATTAAATTAACCCTTTGGAACATTAGACATGAACTTAAAGGGTGCTTCTTCCATAGCATTTTGCAACGCTGAGAAGAACGCAGCTCCTGCTGCAATTAACGCACCTTCAAGTACAGACATTTCCATCCACCCAGATTGGGTAGCTACAATTACGCCTATACCTGCTTGTAGTCCAGTTCTAGCTGCTCTTATCAAAGAGACCTTAAAAGCATCTGATAATACCATCATACTCCTAACTTATATTTCTTTTGCAAAAGAAGTATCCCAAGTTATTTTTCCTAAGACACCATCTTCTTTTAATCCGAACTCCTTTTGGAGTTCAAGAACTTTATTTTTAGATCCGTTGCCATACCAACCATCTGCGGTTAATCCAACAACTTTTTGCCATTCTTTTAATTCTTCACTGTAGATTAATGGTTTTTGAACTTTGAAAGTTACATTAGGCCATTTAGGAAAGTCTTTACTAAAGTCATATACTTCAGTTTCTTGTTGACTAGTATCTTCTACAAAACTTTTACTAAATACTGGCTCTCTTCCTGATACTGCAATGTATTCATTGTCACCTGTATCATCAAAATCTACATATTTTACTAAAACTTCTTCACCTGATAATATTGCGTCTCTCACAATCGGATAGACCTTTTTATACGAATTTACGCTCGATCCGACAAAACCGTCAGCTTTGACTAAATTACTTGTCTGAGAGTCGCCCAAAATCAGACAGCCTGAGGTGCTCTCATCGGTATTCCCAGTATGCCAAAGAATAAACTCGAAATTTGGCACATTATTGACATAGATCATACCCTTATGCCACTCAGCTCCATACTTAGATGTATAGCGTGAGTGAAAGCCACCCTCGCTACGAAGAGTTAACTTGTATATACCAGCAGGTATTCTAGTTTCATGTTTTACCTTTTCTGCTCGATATTCATCTTCGATGGTGTAGCAAAGAAATTTTCTTTTGTTGTCTGTAATGTCAAATAAGATACCACTTGTTGAATCTGCTTGTGAACTTATTCTTAAAACTTCTAATATCATAGATAAGACTATTCTACTAATTTATATAGGATTTTCGGTATTTAGCTACTATAAGGTAAATATTTTAAATTTTCCCAAAAGTACATTTTATCTTCTGATGATATAGTAAATGATACTTGTGCTGGTGGTGACCAATCACCTGATATATCTTTATACCATTCAGATCCACCGTCAACAGATGGACATTGCATAAACCACCTACCACGATTAGATAGTACAAAAAAGTGGTGAAAATGTCCCCAGACAAGCATGTCTGCGTCACCTATTGGTTCTCTACCCATACATTGTCCAGCAAACCATTTAATACCTTTATCAAATGCAAACCTACTGCTTTTTACATTAATTCCTGATCTAAATTGATGACCATGAACTAACCCAACAATTTTTCCTGAAATGTTTACTGTTGCAGACAATTCACTTTCTGGTATTAGAAACTTTACATGACCGTATGCTTTTTTATTAGTAGATAATATTTCTTGCACAGCTTCAACTATTGCTACATCATGATTGTCAGCAAAGTTTGTGTATGTTTTACCATTGTTGCGATTTTCTCCATGATTTCCAGCTATTGCCGAAACTACAACATTATCAAACAGCGGAGCCCACTCCATTATTGCTTTGGTCATAAGTCTTCTAGCAACCTTAACTTGATCCCTAAGATTTAACTCGACACCAAAAGTTTGTGTGTCATAATGTCCATTACAATTTTCGATAATATCACCTAAAGCTAATATGTATAAGTTTTTAATTTTCTTACCATTTTTTCTTAGCTTTTTAACATGATCAGTAAAATCAGGTATCATTTGATTCAAGCGATCTACTATCGCTGCTGTACCATCTCCATCAGGCTTACCTAACTGCCAATCACTCCAACAAATAACTATTGAATCATCCTTATCAACTTTAGGGAGCTTTGGCTTTTTAACCTTTTTAACTTCCTTTAATAAAGCTTCGTAGTCTGGATCTCCAGCTTCTATTTTTTGTCTTGATTGTATTCTGGCCTTATAATAATAAAGCCTTGTCCCTCCATCAGTCGGACTGTCCCAAGTTCTTACTTCAACTGGTTCTATAACTTCATACAATTTTGGATCTAGATCCAATTGTTTTAATATGTCGTCATATACTTGTATATCAGAACTTTTTTGTGGTTCTGATGTTATTTCGCCTTTATCACCCTTAATTTTGTAACCAGGTTCAAAACCACTAGGGTGTTTGTTTTTTTTGTTATGTCTTGCGTTTTCTAAATCACTATTATTCTTGTTGTAGTCTTCAAGACTTGACATATCGATCCATAGTGTTTTTTAACTGCACTCTTATTGTATCAAGCATTAATGTACATCCTTTTTCTGTAATTAACCACTTTGCAGCGGTTCTTGCTGAAATTCCGTTCTGTATTCCTTGACATGCTTCTATCCACGCTGCCCTGTTGGAATCACTTTGTTCACGCCAAGCAACAGGTCCACTTTTGTTACTTGTCTTTGCAAAGTTATTCAAAGATGACAAGATTACTCTTCTTCGCTGACAGGTTTGCCAGTCACAGAAGCCAAAACTTCAGACAATGTTTTATTTTGTACTTTAAATTCAGAGTTTCTTAACTCTAAATTAGCTATTTTTTCAGCAGTGTCTGCAAGCATTGCTCTGAGTGTTTTATTCTCTGCCATAGCTTTATTGGCTAGATCAACTGCTTGTTCTGGTGTTAGTTCTTGATTTTCCATAATCTCCTTTGATTAATTATATCAATTATTACTACACCATTATAAACATAGATAAAGACAGTTTGTGTGTTTTACTTGAAATTTATAAAAGGCAGGTTGTGTGGTGGTACCTGCCTTTTATCCATAAATGGTGGTTTATGGTTAAAAATTATTACGGTTTAGGATATTTATCTTTTGTAGCTTTGATTGTTTCTTTCCAACCATCAATGCCATTGTGGTAAATGTCATCTAACTGATCTGGAATGCTAGGATATTCAGCTGCTCTGTCATCCTTATAGCCATGATCTTGCTCGTAAAGTTTAGCTTGCGCCCTATCTTCAATAACTTGATCATAATCATCAGAGTCAAACTCCATACGATCGTTATTAACTTGTTTATATAAAGGTTTTTCGGCTTCAACTTCTGAAGTCGCTTCAACCCTTAGTTCTTCTATAGTTGCCATATATCTCCTATCTTACTATGTTTTATAGAAATCTTATTTCTTTAATGCGTACAGTTTAAATTCGCCACTAGCTATATTTCCACTACCCATATAGAAGTTAACTCCATTAGTAGCTTGTGCAACAGTTAACACACCACCTCCTTGAGCGCCATGTAAATGCGCACTGTCATCTAAACAAGTCATTTCCATTGTGTGATATGAATACTCACTAGCGTTATTAAAATTATAAAGGTAGATAATACCATTAGCAGTTTCAGATGTTCCTGTTCCTACTTCTTGACCCATTAATATAAAAGCGTCATCATTTTGTTGAACATTCTTTTCAAAAGCATTATAAGTTTTAACTGTCATTTCAGCAAAATCATAATTACTTGAACTATCAACAGAGTTATCAGTTGTTTTAGTAAATCTCATATATAATCTAACATCATCAGTTGCAGGTTTAACATCACTTAACACCACCATATAAACATTGTAAGAATTATCCCAATCAGTAGTTCCTAAAGTAACACTTGCACTTGAACTTGCTGTAACGCTATCTAATAAAACTAAACTACCTGCCATTATTTAACCCCATATATATTCGCTATTATATATTTACAAGCAGTACCACCACTATTACCAAAATGTAATCCATTACATTGTTCTGCACTTTCATAAAGACCAATTGATTTACCACCATATAAATTATCAGAAACCATACCTGCGGATTGAGCTTGAACATGAGTATATTTTGAACTGTCAAAAGGATTATAAACATAAAAGCTCATTCCATAGCCCTCGCCAACATTATCTACATACACACCTAATTCTCGCCAACCAACATAAGTCGCAGTGCCAACTCTGTGTTCAGCAAAACTTGTATTTGACTTCATAACTAACATTGCACCTCTATAATGTACATCATTTGTACTGTTGTTTAATGGATTATTACTACTATCTGTCATATAAACTTCTGGATAAGTAGTAACTCTTTCCCACTGAACATTTACATAATAAACATTATATTTAGCACTAAAAACTTGTGGTGTAGTAAGTGTAGTAATATCTGTTCCACTTACTTTTTTTATAAATTCTAAACCTGTTGCCATTATGAATATTCCTTTATTCCGTAGAGTGATAATGTTCCACTAAGAAAATTATGACCACTATCTATTTCAATACTAATTCCATCAACTAAACTTGCTTGTTTCATAACTCCACTACCAAATTCAAAACAACTAACATTAGAATTGCTTTGAGTTGTTGCTTGGTGTGTTACGAAACTATATTTAGTGCTATCCTTTAAATTATAAAAATACATATAACCATTCATAGTTTCATTAGTATTGCTACCAAAGTTATCTCCCCACCTTAAACTTCCATAGCCACTACCTTGAACTTCAATAAAAGTACCAGCTGCATTTCCAAATTGACTTGCCACATCATAAACTGTACCCTCTTCTAATACTCCACTTTCAAAAAATTGAACACCTATTCTTCTATTATCACTTTCATTGTGCATATCATTAGCTGTCATAAAGTGAACATCATAATCTCCTAGAGATTGAAAATTTATTCTCGCAGTAGCACCACTTATAGTCTGTGTTTGTATTAATTCTAATTGCCCAGCATTAAACCATACATTGTCTAGATCAAGATCAATAATCTCATTAGGTGAAAATACACCAGAATTAGACTTTATTGCCTGTGTATGCCCTACTGATCCTGAATATCCGTATCTATTACTCATTAGCTACCTACCTTATATAAAGTCCAAGTACCATTTGCAATATTCCCACTATTAGCAAAAAATTGTACACCATCGTGAGTCTCTGCTACATTTAATTGTCCGCCACCAACAGGTCCTACATATTCAGGTGTTTCAGTGGTTACTTGTTGGTGCCAATTAACATAAGAATGTAAACTTGAACTATTAAAATTGTATAACCAATAAACACCTTGTTGGCTTTCTTGTGATGTTGTACCACAACCAATCATTGAAAAAGAACTTAAATATTGATTAGCTGCGTCATAATGAGCTTGATTTGCATATATATTTAATCTCGCATTAGCATACGAAACCGAAGTAACAGCAGTTCCATCTCCGCTTTTTGTTAATCTTACAGCAGAAACTGCACCATCATTTGTCATATAAACATCTCTATAAAATAATGCGTAAACATCATCTGTATTTATTGCAAAGTTTGTAGATGAACTACCGCCAGTACCACCACCAATAGTTACTGTATTAGCTGCACTTGTAAGAGTAAAAGTATCTACTTGAGTTAAATTCATTATGTATCAACCCTCAGTCCATAAGTTCTAAATGTTCCACTAGCTAAAGGTCGTGAGCCATTATTTTCAAAAGCATTAAATCCTGTATATGTTCCTAATTTTTGTAAAATCCCAAAACCTGACATTGACGAGCCATAACTTCCACCATAATAACCTGTATTTTGATACAACACCTGTGAATAACTACCTGCTACAGCTGGATTAAAAACCCATAAATTAGAACTTGCAGTCTCTGGTGCTTGATCTGTACTTTCTGCAAAACATCTTCTTATTTTTGATTGGCTCGTTGAATATAAATCTGTAAATCCTGTCCAATTTAACATGTGTAAACCACCATAATGATAATTACTTGTTGTTACAACGCTTCCACTACTTGTTATAAATCTAAAATCTACTTCTGTATAATCAGTTCCTGTTGTGGACAAACCTGTTGCTGTTATTTTGTAAATATCAAAATCACTAGTAAATACATCAGTTACAGAAAAAGAACTAACGCTTGAACTAATACTTGTTTCATTAATTAATCTTAAATTACTCATAACTGTTTCATTCCATAAAGACTTATTTTGTAAGAACTCATATTTGCACTTCCTCCTGAACTTAAAAATCTAATTCCGTCTACAACGCTTGTTTGTTTTAATTGAGCTCCACCAAAAGTTTGAACAAATCTACCATTGTCAGCGTCTTGATCTGTACTGTAATGATTTGTTGTAGTATATTTAGCACTATCTCCTGCACCATAAATATGAACAACAGCATTTGTTGGTCCTGAACAATCATTTCCTATAAATATAAAGCCGTGATCTGTTTCTCTGACTTCTGAAAATGAGTTACTACTCGCCATCCAATATTCGGCAGTTTGATAACCTGTTGATGTTTCCCAAGTTCCACTTTCTCTAAATCTTAAAGCAGGTACATCTTGGCTAGTAAAAACAACATTCTGAACTACCAAACAGTGAACATCATATTTACTTTCTTCAATTGAAGTAAAATCAACTGCGGTTACATTACTTGAATGAGATTGCGTTTGTATTAATTCCCAAGAGCCACCTAAGTGACCGTCTTTGTTTAATATTGCTGTATCTGTGACATCAAGGATGCCAGCATTCTTGACTTTTTGATTTGGCTTTACTCCTAAATAACCATAAGGCATAATTTACCTCCTAAGTTATTTCAAGTACCGATATAAAAGCTTCTAGATCTGAAGCAGCCGAAGCTTGCAACTTTAGAATATCTCCTGTTTCTAAGACGATCTTAGACATACCAGCTAATTCTATAGATGAATCAGCAGGGACATTCATAGTGTAAGCTATGTAGCTTTCTCCAGAAGATGAATCTGTTACAGTAGCTGATACAGTAGCATCGTTTGTGCCGTCAACATTTGTTATACGACAAGTTAATACGATAGCTGTTACACCGCTACCTGCTGTATATGCAGCAGCTAAAGATGTGGTTACATCATGATAAGCATTTTTAAATGTATTTGCCATATTATCCTAACGCTATTACTAATCCAATGTCTGCATATCCCAGATCAGTAGTTATTCCACCGTCTTTGATATTTACACCATCTATAGTTACACCATTTGCTGATGTTTTTTCAGCTATAGTATCTATTTTCATAGTACTGTTAACAGTTACTCCAGCAGAGCCAACACGCTCTTCTAATTCGTCTGTTACTATTTTACCCATTTAGATCTCCTCTGAACTAATGTTCTTCGTAATTGTAGCAGTCTTTATAAATCTTAATGTCATTATGCCACCGCAAAACTAACACTTCCAGTACCAGCAGTTATAGTTGTTATTTTATCACTGCCGTCTGTTGAAGAGGAACTTGTTAATCCTGCACCTACTGTTATGTTGTATATATTTGAATATCTTAAAATTACTATTCCAGAACCTCCTGCACCACCTGCAGCAGAGTGACCACCTGCACCTGCACCACCGCCAGTATTGACTGTTCCTGCAGTACCAGCTGTATTAGCACCACCACCAGCACCACCACCGTGTGAAGCAGTACCACCAGTACCATCAGAACCACCGCCACCTCCACCAGCTCTCGCTACAGCACTTCCTGTGATTGTTCCTGATAGACCTGTACCACCTGCACCACCAGCACCATTCGTTGTACCTGAAGCATTACCACCAACTGAACCAGCACCACCACCACCGCCAGCACCGTAAGTTGCATTATTTCCAGAAGCATTACCACCTGCAAAACCTTGATTAGAGGTACCTGCAGCACCTGTAGCACTACCCCCAGATGTTCCAGAAGTACCACCACCACCAGAACCACCTGTTGATGGGTTTGTGTTATAGTCACCACCACCACCTCCACCAGTAGCAGTTAGTGTATTAAATTGTGTGTTTGAACCATTTGCAGCAGCAGTATCCCAAGTAGAACCCCCTGCAGCACCTGCACCAATAACTACTGTATAGTTAGTTCCAACATTTAGACTTTGAGCATCCAGTGCAGTGTCTCCACCACCAGAGGCATCAGAACCATAAGAGCTATAATAACCACCAGCTCCACCTCCACCACCATTACCAGATGTACCAGAGCCACCACCAGCTCCTCCACCTGCGATAATTAAATAATCTACATCAACTGTGTATGTGCTATTAGACATTGCTGCCCACTTTGTACCGTTGTAAACTGAAATACTTCCTAAAGTAGAATCATATACAATATCTCCTTCAGTCATTCCAGATAAAGAATTAATTTGTGAGGTTGTATAACTTTTAAGACCTAAATTATTAGATAAATTTATTCCACCACCAGAAGTTTTTTCTGCAATTGTGTCAACTGATAATGTTGTACCAGCTTTCATGTGGGTATCAGAATTTATTGTTATTTGAGAAGCATCGTGCTTTTCTATTTCGTTAGCTTTTATCTTACCCATTATTTAGATCCTCCTAATGCACTACCTGTAAGTATTGCTCCAAAAGATAGATGAAATAATCCTCCACCTTTTAATGTGAAAGGTTCGTGTTGTGATACAAGTTTTTTTAGATATTCCATTTGCACTAATGGATCTTCAATTTCTTGTAAGTGAGACATATAATCAGCTAGATCTAGTCCCATTCTTGCTATACCATAATAAATTGGTACTACCATAAAGTCATAGATACAGATCGTAAGATAGACTATCAAAGCTGTCCATCTCCATTTCACTATACTTGTCTCGATCTTTTTCATCATACAACTACCATTTCTCCAGCCACTGTGACTGTACCTGTAAATGTTACTGTTCCAAATAATCCTATATTTTCACCAGCTGCAATAGTTTGTGTTGCAGATATTGTCCCTGCGTGTCTTACACCTACTGCACCAGCTTCAATATTTATTCCTGCTCCATCTAATGTTGCCATCTTGGTTCCTGCTATATCTACATCTATTTCATCAGTAGTAGTTGCACCTATTTCTATATTTGTATTGCCGTCTGCGTCTGCAAGAATTGTTCCACCACCAATATCTGTCCAAGAAGAAGCGGTGTTAGATCCATCAGATCCTGTATAAACTTGCATTTTTCCATCAGTTTCGTTAAAGATGATCATGCCTTGTTTTACTGATCCTGCGGTTAAATTGCCTCTTTCTGTTGTAGAAAATCTAGGTACTGTAATACCAATAGCACCAGTCTCTGAGCCGTCAAAGAACTCTGCGACACCGCT
>CEUA01234548.1_pt1 | contig 15034 bp, 11 predicted proteins | sample 361541 | NCBI WGS metagenome assembly CEUA01 (sample SAMEA2623079, study PRJEB7988) | marine metagenome | isolation source: saline water (ENVO:00002010), including
TCTTTTCTGCATCTACAATCTTACTTTAATTAGGCTCTGCAAATTTAGTAAAATTTGCACTCTTTTTAAAAAAATAACGTGCATTTTAGCAATAAATTATGTGATCACTTGAAAATAGTAAAAGACATAAAACATTTAAAAACATTAATTAGAGATATCAAATCTAAAAATCAATTAATAGGATTTGTCCCTACAATGGGATCCTTGCATAGTGGACATTTATCCTTAATAAAGGAATCCATTCATGAAAACGACATCACTATTTGCTCAATATATGTTAATCCCACTCAATTTAATGACCCAGTCGATTTTTCTACATATCCCCGTGAAAATAATATAGATATAGAATTGCTGCAATCATTAGATTGTGATATTGTTTTTTTACCCATAGATCAAGAAATGTATCCTGAAGACAATAATATTATAAATTATGACTATAGTGATCACATGAATATATTGGAAGGCGAGAAACGACCAGGTCATTTTTTAGGCGTTGTCACCATTGTTCACAAGTTTTTTAATTTGATTAACCCAGATAGAGCATATTTTGGAGAAAAAGACTATCAACAACTATGGCTTATTAAATTATTCACTAAAACTTTTCAGCTTCCTATTGAGATCAAGGGCTGTAAAACTATTAGGGATACAAATGGTTTAGCGTTAAGTTCTAGAAATAAAAATTTAACAACACAGCAACAAGAACATGCACGCTCTTTGTTTTTAGCTCTTGATAGTTTTAGGCATGCTATTAAGAAAACAATACATATAGATCATAAAAATTTCATAGATTTAAAAGATAAAATAATCCTTCAGTGCTTGTCTCATTTATCGATAAAATTAGATTATTTTGAGGTAATTGAAGATGAAAGTTTTAGATTTGTTAATGAAATAAAAAACGATCAAAAATATCGTATTTTAATAGCTGCTTATGTTGGTGGTGTTAGATTAATAGATAATATGCTGATAGAATAGTTTTTATGTTAATACAGATACTTAAATCTAAAATTCATAGGGTTAAAATTACTCAAGCAGATGTTGATTATATAGGTAGTATCACGATTCCTTTAGAATTAATGAAAGCTGCTAATATTGTTGCTGGTGAAAAGGTGCAAGTGCTTAATATCTCAAATGGTGAACGCTTAGAAACATATGTTATAGAAGGAGAAGAGCCAGGTGAGGTGTGCATGAATGGCCCAGCTGCTTTAAAAATGAGAGTCGGAGATATAGTGATTATTGTTTCATATGCTCTTGTTGAACAAGAAAAAGCAAAAATATATAAGCCTACTATTATTTTCCCAGATGAAATAAATAATGCTATTCAATAATAAGTCACAACATGTTTAAATATTTTAAATCATTATTATTTATAGGATTAGGCCTTTTTTTATTATTTATTGCTTTTAAAGGTATTGATTTCAAGGAGTTTTTAGTTGTATTAAAAAATATTTCACTCAAATGGGTCCTGCTATCTATGTTATTCGGTTATTTAGCATTTGTTTTCAGGGGTCTTAGATGGTACTTGTTAATCAAGCCTCTTGGTTATAGGCCTAATATTTTTAATTTAATTAATGCTATTGCATTTGGATATTTATTTAATTCTTTTATTCCAAGGAGTGGCGAAGTTGTAAGATGCACATCACTAAATAAGGTGTCAAACATACCTGTTTCTAAACTTTTTGGACATGTAATTTTAGAAAGACTAATAGATTTTATTTTATTATTTACGTGTATCCTTTTTGCTTTTTTATTGAATTATCAAGATTTTTTAGACTTTGCAACAATATTTACTTTACCCAATAATATAGTATTATATCTTACAATCTTAGGTATGTTAGTTTTCTTAATTTATCGATTTAAGACGTATTTTATAAAGCCAAGACACGTACAACAAATATCTTCCTTTATTAAGGGGATAAAAGAAGGATTTCTTTCTATACAAAAAATGCCTAATAAATTACTGTTTTGGATTTACACATTATTAATTTGGTTCTGTTATTTAATGATGACAGTTGTATGTTTTTATTGTTTTAGTGAAACACTAAATTTAAACTTAGGGCAAGGCTTATTTATTATGGTAGCTGGCGGGCTTGGAATGGTGGTTCCTACCCCCACAGGCATTGGCTCTTATCATTATTTAGTGATACAGGCCCTTATGGCGATCAGTATAACTCGAGAGACATCACAATTCTTTGCTATTATTGTACATAGCTCACAGGCAATAATGATTATTGTAGCTGGATTTTTTGCTATGATATTTTTATATCGTCAAAAACAATCTGATTCCGCATGAAAAAAGTATGTTTTTATTGTCAAAACTGTGGTCATGAAACTCCAAAATGGCAGGGTAAGTGTCCTGTATGTAAAGAGTGGAATACTATAGTGGAGGAAATTAAAAAAAGCACATCAGGAAAGGCAAGCTTTGGTTTATCATCAGGACAAATTAAGCCAGTACTCATTCAAGATGTGTCGAATGATTCGACATTATATCGCAAGACAGTCGATACAGAATTAAACACAGTTCTTGGTGGTGGAATTGTAGATGGGTCGGTTATTTTATTAGCAGGAGAGCCAGGGATTGGGAAATCTACCCTATTATTACAAACAGCACTATTAGACCAAAAACATGTATTATATGTTTCTGGAGAAGAAGCTTTGACACAAATAAAAATTAGGGCTAATCGAATTGGTGTCAAAAATGAGTATTGTCATATATATAGTGAAACTTCTACTCAAAAAATACTTTATCATTGTCACAATAATGATATTCAATATGAATTAATCATAATAGATTCAATTCAAACACTGCATAGTGATTTTGTTGAAGCCCCGATTGGTTCGGTAAGTCAAATAAAACAATGTTGTGCCGAGTTATTGAAATATGCTAAAGAGACCAATGTCCCCATTATTTTAATAGGACATATAACTAAAGAGGGCCAAATTGCTGGTCCAAAAATTTTAGAGCATATGGTTGATGTGGTCTTAAATTTTGAAGGTGAGAAAACACATCTATATAGAATTCTTCGTGCTAGAAAAAACAGATTTGGATCCACTTCAAAAGTAGGTGTTTATGAAATGGTAGAGGCAGGATTAAAAGCAGTATTGAACCCTTCTACCATATTAATTAACAATAGGGCAAACACATTAAGTGGGACTGCTATTGCCTCTACATTTGAAGGCCAAAAAACATTTTTAGTCGAAGTACAGGCCCTCATCACACCGGCTGTGTATGGCACTCCTCAACGATCAGCAACGGGTTTTAATTTAAAAAGATTAAATATGGTTTTAGCTGTATTAGAAAAAAAATGTGGATTTAAATTCAGTTCTCAAGATGTCTTTTTAAATATTGCTGGTGGGATTAATGTATCTGATCCGTCGATGGATTTAGCTGTGATAGCGTCTTTATTGTCATCTCATAAAGACACTCCAATTAATTCTACAATTTGTTTTGCTGGAGAAGTGGGATTGAACGGAGAAGTTAGACCAATAGCTAGAATAGATTATCATATTCAAGAAGCAGAAAGAATAGGGTTTAAGACAATAGTTATATCGTCACATAATCAACAGGATAATCAAAAATGTAGCATTAAAGTAGTTAAATGTTCTAAGGTTATGGATCTTTATGAATTTTTATCACAATTATAATTTTTTATCCACTCATGCACGGATAATAATTTTAACAGTATATTCTACTATTTTTTACTATATTTGTTTTCAATCGATTTTACTGATTTAAATAATACCAAAATGAAAAGATATATTTATTGTGTTCTTCTGATTATGTTTTTTAATTCTTTTTTGTTTGCCCAAACAGAGGAGATGAAAATTTGTGGAACATCCAAATTGATGGAAGAGGCTTTAAAAAACTCTGATAAAAAACAGATTTTAGATCAATTAGAAATTTTCACAGCAGAGTTTATCAATAATCTAAATAATAGAAGACTTTTAGATACCACATATATTATTCCTGTAGTTGTACATGTGATTCATAATTATGGTAATGAAAATATTAGCTATGAGCAGATAGATAATGGTATGCAAAGAATTAATGAAGATTTCCAAGGGATAAATGATGATCTATCAGAAGTAATACCTGCATTTGATAGCATAAAAGGGTTTCCAAATTTCGAGTTTAGATTAGCGACTAAAGATCCTGATGGAAATTGCACGTACGGTGTTACTAGAACAGGATCTCCTTGGACTGAAAATTCTGGATCTAAAGTTATGCCTTTGGCCAATTGGGATGATAAGAAATACGTGAATATTTATGTAGTTAGATCATTTGATGAGAATATGAGTTTTGCAGCAGCATATGCTACCAAACCAGGTAGTGGTAGTGATGAATATGGAGATTATATATTTTGCAAATATAATTATTTTGGTGATTGGAATACTAATAGTGATACAGGCCCTACAAATGGAAATTGGGCACGACACACTATGCCTCATGAAATGGGTCATTTTTTCAACCTAGATCATCCTTGGGGCGGAAGTAACAGCCCTGGAGAGGATGGTAATTGTTCTATTGATGATGGTGTAGAAGACACACCTCCCACTATAGGTACAGATGGTAATCAAGTTGGATGTCCTTTAGATCAGGCAACGTGTGATGGTTCGTTGGATAATGTACAAAACATTATGGATTATTCAGCTTGTGCACATATGTTTACGCAGGGACAGTCTAATAGAATGTTAGCTGCAGCTAATAGTTTAGCAGGTAACCGGTGGTATTTATGGCAAGAAGATAATTTGATTTCTACTGGAACTGATGACGCAAGTTTTAACAGTGGACCTTATGCTGACTGTGCTCCTATTCCAGATTTTCGAGTTGAAAATGAGCTAGGTTGTTCAGGATCACAGATGGTATTTGAAAACTTTACATATAATTATCGTGATTCAGAAATCACTTATTCTTGGGTTTTTGAAGGTGCTGATCCATCAACTTCAAATGCGGTTAATCCTTCAATTACCTATAATGATCCAGGTAGTTATGACGTAACATTAACAGCATGTAGAGATGGAAATTGTAATACAGTTACAAGAGAAAATGCAATTACTATTTTATCACAAATGAATGTAGATTCTGATGAGGGTCTTTCACAAGGGTTTGAGTCTGTGAATTTTCCATATGTTGAAGAGACAGGTGAAATCTGGTGGGGAGGCAATGACCACGGCGAACAGCATTGGGAAAGAACTGAGTTAGTTTCTAATGAAGGTCTATCATCATTAAAGATTAAAAGTCAAAATTATGGTTATGATCGTGCATCTCATGCATTTTCAACTCCAGAATTAAACTTATCTGATTTTACAACAAGTTCTTTAGACCCATTAATGTTATGTTTTGATATTGCTTATGCAAAGCGATTACCATATAATGCAGTTTCATTTGATGAAAATGGATTAGTTGAAGGAGATCCATATTCAATCCATAACGATAATTTAATCATATCCTATAAGGGTTGTGGGGATTCACCATGGTCGGAGCGTCCATGGATCTCTACGAGGCCTGGAGAAGATGGGACTTTCCCTAGTCAACAAGAATCATTAATTACTGTATATACACCTAGTTCTGATAATCCCAAAGTAGACACAGATGGTGATGGAATTGCTGATTCAAATTATAAAGTTCACTTTAATGCATTTGTTCCACAAACGGGTTCTGGTTATTATCATCACGAAAATAATCCTAATGGTGAATGGATGCAACGCTGTATAACACTTCAACAATTAGCAGGAGATGATGAGGCGGTGATCAAATTTGAATTCCAAGGTGTAGGAGAAGATCAGTATGATTTTCATTGGGTTGATGATGGCTTTAGTAATCAGGGTGAGCTAATTAATGCAAGTACTATTGGTGGAAATTGGTTATATCTTGATAATATTCGAATCGGTAATAGCAGTGTTATTCAAGATGAATCAAGCGTTAGAAATAATTTTATAGAAGATTTAGTTGTTTCGCCAAATCCATCTTCTGAGAATGAGGCATGGTTGGGATTTGAAACGATTGAAAATACGGAAATTATAATATCAATTTCTAATTTTTTAGGTTTAAATATTGGACGAAAGGTAATGGATTTACCAATAGGATATCATAATATTCAATTATCAGAGTTATTTCATCCTCAAAAAGGATCTTTCATTATTACTGTAGAAGCTGGTAGCACACGTCTTTCAGATATTATAATTATTAGATAAACACTTCACGTTAAATTATAGCTTGAATAGAAATGAAGAAAATAATACTAACTATACTTTTTTCATTTTCTGTTTTCCATGTGATTGCACAAATAGATCGATGTGCAACTGATAAGATGGTCTATGAAGAACTTCAATTAAATCCAGATAAAAAATTAGTGTTAGATCAATTAGAATTATTTACCAATACTTTTATTGATAATTTTGAAAATGGTCGGGTTGTTGATACGACATACATTGTCCCTGTAGTTGTACATGTTATTCACAATTATGGCGAGGAAAGAATTAGTACGAACCAAATTGAATCGGCAATACAAAGTATGTGTGATGACTTTTCAATGTCTAATGATGATTTTATTAATCCAAATGGAGAATTTGTTCACTCTACTGTTAATAATAATGACACAGTGAGCATTATGATTCCAGATGATATTAACAATAGTGTTTTGGTAAATTGGTTGGTTGAAGAAGGCTCTTCTGTTCAAAAAAATGACACAATATGTAGTTTAAATAATGATAATAATATACATTTTTTAATAGCAGATGATCCAGGAAATTTACGTTTTTGTGGAGGAATTATTAATCACATGACTTTTTCTGAAGAGGAGGTTAATCCAGGCGATATTATTGCTAAAATTATCACTACTGAAGGGAGAGGTTTTGAAGATCTTGCGGCCAATATAGGTGTTGAATTTAGATTAGCAACGAAGGATCCGGATGGTAATTGTTCCAACGGCGTTACTTATAATCAATCAACCTTAACATATATTGGAGGGGAAAATGTTAAAGATGATACTTATTGGGATAATAGTAAATATCTTAATATTTGGACCGTTGCTAACGTTGCTAGTGGTGCAGCAGCATATGCTTATTATCCAGGATCCGCACCGACTAATCACGAAGGTATTTTGTGTCAACATGATTATTTTGGAACTACAGGTACTTCTAGTAATGGTAATTGGCGACGTCATACAATGGCTCATGAGGCTGGTCATTATTTTAATCTAGCTCATCCTTGGGGCAGCACAAATGATTCTGCACTAGAAGAAAATTGCGGTAGTGATGATGGTGTAGATGACACACCAAATACAGTTGGTGCATCGGGTTGTTTATCTTTTGAGTCTCAGATATCATGTGAAAGCTTAGATAATGTTGCAAACATAATGGATTATACAAATTGTGCTTATATGTTTACTAAGGGACAAAAATCACGAGTCATTGCCGCCTTAAATGCAACAGCAGGATATCGAAATAATTTATGGACTCAATCTAATTTAGAAGCAACAGGAACTGATGACAACCATTATTTTGACGACCCATACAGTGATTGTAAGCCTATAGCTGATTTTCGTGTTATTGGAGATGCTATAGGGGCGCTAGGCACAAATGGAGGATTTAATGTGTCATTTGAAGACATGAGTTATAATGTTCCTCAAACTGATATCTCTTATGAATGGTTTTTCCCAGGGGCAGAACCTTCTACGTCGAACTTGCAAAATCCAACAGCAACATATAATGTATCTGGCCAGCATGATGTCAGTTTAATTGTTTCTAATAGTAGTGGTAGTTCAGAATTGATAAAACAAAAGTGTATTATTGTGTTAGATCAAGTGTCTGCACCCTTTGTAGAAGATTTTGAAAGTTTAGAGTTTCCAATTAATGCATCGATCGATGAGCCAAGCTGGTATATTTTAGATAATTATCCAACAGAAACAAATTGGGAAAAAACAACGGCAGGTTCTTATGAAGGGGATCAGTCTATTCGTATAAGAAGTCAAAATTTCCATTCATCTATTCGGAGTGTTAAACAAGCCATATATACTCCAGAAATAAATTGTAGTGAATTTACACCATCGAATAATCCACAAGAAACTCTTAGAGCATATTTTAATGTTGCTTATGCTAAGCGGTTACCATACCAAAATGAAGACGGAAACAGTATAATACCAGATAAATTAATTATCTCTCGGAAGCATGCTAATCAAGATTGGATGGTAAGAGGCACATTTCTTGCAGATTCCCTTTCAAATACCGATAGAGTGTACTTTAATGAATATATACCAGAAAACAATCATTGGAAATCGTTATCAGTTAATATAGCGAATTCTGCAGGTCAAGAAAGTGTTATTCTTCGGTTTGAATTTTCTGGTAAGGGTCACCTTTCAGCAGACACAGTAATTATGACTAATAATGGTGGGGAATATATTAGTGATAATGTAGGAGGCAATTGGTTATATATTGATAATTTCAAGATTGGTACACTAAATACTCTTGACACCATGAGCAGAGTAAACACACCCACTATTATGAATGATGATAGAATTTTCGATTTATTCGGACGGGAATATTTTAATAGATTATCTTTAAAACAAGGGGTCTATGTTCAAAATAAAAAGTTATTTTTTATAAGAGAAGATTAATGATGAAATTCAATTCTTTATTATATGTTTTTGTTTCTTTAATATTGTGTATTCCGACTATTGGTCAAGATTTAAATTTGTGTGGAACTGATTTTGTCATGAAAAAGTATATTAATCAATACAGACCAAATTATTCGAAACCAATTATTCCTATCGATACGGGATTATTAAATAGTGTGTATAATAGTAATACTAAAATTATTCCAATAGTATTTCATATTATCCATAATGGACATCCAATTGGAGAGGAGGAGAATATTTCAGCAGAACAAATAGAGGATGCTATTAGATTAATCAATGAAGATTTCAATGCTATCAATCCAGATTTAGACAATGTAGTTAGCGAATTCATTAATTCAGTAGGGGATGCAGATATTGAATTTAGATTAGCACAATTAGATCCTGAAGGAAACTGTACTCATGGAATTACTAGAACTTTTTCAGAGATGACAAATCAAGCTAATGATTGTGTTAAAAGTATTATATCATGGGACGATACAAAGTATTTGAATGTCTGGGTAGTTGAAGACATTGATAGTGAAATAGGTGCAGCCGCATATACTTATTTACCAGGGACATTATGGGATAATGAAATAGAGGGTATTATTGCTAATCATGAATATATTGGTAGTATTGGCACATCATCTAACACACCTTATAAGAGGCATACCTTATCACATGAAATAGGCCATTTTTTTAATTTATCACATACTTGGGGATATGCTTCAAATGGTGATCAAAATAATTGTGAAAATGATGATAATGTTTCAGACACACCAAATACAATAGGAGCATATTCTACCTGTAATTTATCTCAAGAAACATGCGGAAGCTTAGACAATATCCAAAACTTTATGGATTATTCATCATGCACCTGTATGTTTACTAATGGACAAGTGAATAGAATGCAGGCGTGTTTAAATTCCAGTGTTTCTTATAGGAATAATCTTTGGTCTAATAACAATTTATGGGAAACAGGTACACATCCTGATTATACTAGTGATTTATGTGATCCTAATGTTGATTTTTTTATTTCATCTCCAAATAGAATTTGTGCTTTATCTTCTATTCAATTTATAGATAATACACCTATATTGAGCAGTAATGCTGACTATATATGGTCTTTCGAGGGAGCAGAACCAGATTTTTCTTTAGATCAAAATCCTGTAGTTATGTATTCTGAACCAGGACAATATGATGTTACCTTAAATGTTGTCACAGATTTAGGAACAAATACGATGACAAAAACATATACAGTATATAATTCTTCTATGAATCTTTTAGAAAGTTTTGAAAACACAAATTTTCCACTTAATTCTGATCCGAGTTTATCCTGGTCGATTGTTGCTCCTGAAACAGAAACAAGTTGGGCTAGGACACCGATATCATCTACATCTAACACAGGATCTGTACGTATAAGAAGTCGATTTTTTGACTGCTACCAAAAACATTATTTATATACTCCTAATTTAGATTTAACAAATTTTGGATTAGGCCTCGGTGAACCACTTAAAATTTGGTTTGATCTTGCTTATGGAAAAAGAAATAATGATACAGATGATTTATTAGTCATTTCATATTCGAAAGATTGTGGTAAAACTTGGCAAGTGCGTGCTTCTTGGGATACAGATGAATTAGTAACAACTGATGGAAATAATGTTGGAAATAATTTTATACCCAATAATAATGAATGGGATGAGAAATCTGTTAATATACAGGCTGCAGCTGAGCAGAATGATGTTATTATACGATTTGAATTTACTGGAGATAGGGGAAGCTATTTGTATATTGATAATGTAAGATTAACAGGAGAATGGATTAAGATAGATAATTATTCTATATTAAAGGAGCCATATATTATTAACACAATAGATTTATTAGGTAGGGTAACTAATAATTCAAAATTTAAAATAGAGATTTATAATGATGGTAGTGTAAATAAAGTTTATAATTTTAATTAATGTTTAAATGAAGCATGTGTGGATAGCAAATGTTAATCATTTTGATTCTCATAGAATATCAGAATTATTAGTACAGCATAAAATAGATTTCTTTTTTAAAGATTCGCATGAATCTTCTTTACAGTCTGGATGGATGGTACCAGGGTCTTCGTTTAATGAAAGAATGCTTTTCGTAGATGAATTGAACGAGAAGGAATCACAAGAAATAATAAAAAAATATATGAACGATTATTCCGATTGAATTTTATCATCCTGCATCTAATTATCTCACAATCTATTTTACATATTATTTGCGACTAGTTTCAAATTACTATATTTATTACATAATGATTTAAATTAAAACTATGATTATAACAACTACAGAAACAATACCTAATCGAGAAATAAATACTATTCTAGGAATAGCAAGAGGAAGTACCGTAAGAACACGTAATATAGGGAGAGATATTTTTGCGGGTTTAAAACATGTAATTGGTGGAGAAATTAGTGAATACACTAAACTTCAGGCCGAATCAAGAGAAGAGGCAATATATAGAATGCAAGAAGATGCTAGTTTATTAGGTGCAGATGCTATTATTAATATCCGACTAACAACTTCTGTCGTCATGCAAGGTGCTGCAGAAATTTTAGCTTATGGAACAGCGGTTACTCTTAAATAATGGAAAGCCTTATTGTCGTAATTGGGATCTGCTTATTGCTGTATTTTATATTGAAAAGAATAGAAGCAAAAAAGAATGAAAATTTTGAAAATCGAGATAATTAGAACCTGTTTATGAAATTACGTTATTATTTCATTTCTATATTATTAATTATTTCTTGTAGTTCAAATTTCAAGAAAGATAAGTTTGCTAATATTAATCTAACAGTTGATTTAGATGATCAGGCTAGCATGCAAAAAATATATTTTAATAGTAGTAACCCCTTTTCTTTTAAGGACATTATTAATGATTTAGACAGTCAAGCAAAACAAGATGTTTTCGGCATATTGAGAATGCCTACTAAATCTAAAAAAACACAGAAATATCCGTTAATTATTGCAGTTGCTGGTAGTAATGGTTGGTCAGATCATCATTATGATTATTTACAGATGTATAGAGAAAATGGTATTGCTACCTTTGAATTATGTAGTTTTCAAAGTAGGGGAATTTTGTCCACTGTAGGAACACAAGTAGAAGTGACAACAGCCATGATGATTTTAGATAGTTATAGGGCGCATGAAATTTTAGCACAACATCCTCATATTGATTCAGAAAATATAGGAATTACTGGTTGGAGCTTAGGAGGGGGGGTCGCCTTATTCTCAGCATGGAAGCCGATCAATAACGCTATTAATCCAGGGGTTAAATTTGCAGCACATTTACCCATTTATCCGCCATGTATTGTTACTCCAAAATTATTAGATTTTGGGGAATCACCTATTCATATTTTAATCGGCGAATTAGATAATTGGACTCCAGCAGCAGCATGTCAAGAATTAGTAGATCAAACAGAAAATAATATAGAGTTAACTATTTACGAAGGAGCACATCATTCATTTGACAGCAATTCTAAACTAGCAGTTAGGCAGAATGGCTATATTTTAGAAGATTGTAGATTTCAAATGAAATCAGACGGTACAGTTTTAATGAATTTTTTTAATATTCCAATGACTACACCCTTACTTCAAAAAATTGGACTTTTTATGTGTGCAAGAAGAGGACCTACTTATGGCCGCAGTGATAGTGCTAAAGTGAAAGCATTTAATTTTTCGAGATCATTTATGAACACACACCTATATTAAACGGACAAGCTTATTGATCTGTTCTTCATTTAATTTTCCATCCAGCCACTCGGAACTGATCTCAGCATTATATTTTTTATAAAATTCAATAGCAGGTTTATTCCAATCTAATACTTGCCAACACATCGCTTTAGCATTTAATTCTTTACAAATTTTAATCGTAGCATCAAATAACTTTTTTCCAACCCCCATCCTGCGATATTCTTTAGCCACAATAAAGTCTTCCAAAAATAAAATTTTCCCTTTCCATGTTGAATAGCGTATGAAATAAAAAGACATACCAATTATTTTGTTTCTTTTTTCAGCAACTAAAAAATAATAATATGGTTTTTCGCTAAAGCCATCAATTTCTAATTCTTCTAAAGTGATAGCAACTTTTTCTATTGCATTTTCGTATTCTGCTAGTTCTTTAATTAATTCTAAAACATATGGAAGGTCTGCTTTGCACCCTTTTCGAATAGTTATCATAATGGATTTAGTTTTCTTAAATAAAAATAAAAAAATATTTTTCTATTTCTTTTTTTAATATTAATTAGCAACATATATGTTAGTCGAACTTCAATAGAATAATTATATCTTTATGCTAAAATATTTCAAAAAATAATATTATGACAAATATATCGCAATCACTTACCACCATTTCAGCAATTATATTTATAGCGTATCTAATTAATTTTTCAATTAATCCAGACAACATACAATCAACATATAAGTATGAAACAGTGGAGAATGATCCTCTAAATACTATGATCTATACACTAGACAATGGCTTAAAAGTATATATGTCTATTAATACTGATGAACCAAGGATACACACAAATATTGCTGTTAATACAGGCAGTAAACAAGATCCTTCAGATGCGACAGGGTTGGCTCATTATTTAGAACATATGTTATTTAAAGGCACTTCTCAGATTGGAACAATTAATTGGGAGAAAGAGTTAGAGGAAATTCAAAAAATATCTGCTTTATATGAAGCAAGGCGTAATTCTATTGATAAAGATGAAAGAAAAGAATTATATTCTAAAATTGACAGTATATCAAATGTAGCAGCTAAATATGCTGTTGCTAATGAATATGATAAGATGATTAGTTCATTAGGGGCCAAGGGAACTAATGCCTATACTTCTTTAGAAAGAACTGTCTACATTAATGATATTCCTGCTAATGAACTTGAAAAATGGTTAATGATTGAATCGGAAAGATTTAGTGAATTAGTTTTACGACTTTTTCATACAGAGTTAGAGACAGTATATGAAGAATTTAATCGAGGTCAAGATAATGATTGGCGATTAGCATGGTATACGATGATGCAAGCTTTATTTAAAAACCATCAATATGGTACACAAAGCACAATTGGAACGAGTGACCATTTGAAGAATCCTTCAATGGAAAAAATCCATACATATTTTAGCGAGAAATATGTTCCTAATAATATGGCAATTATGTTATCTGGGGATATAAATCCAGAACAAACGATCACATTAATTGAGAAGTATTTTGGACATTATAAAGCTAAAAAAATACCAAATTTCCCGGTCTTAACTGAAGACCCAATTTCTTCACCCGAGTTGATTAATGTAACTGGTAGTTCATCTGAATGGGTTGATATTGGATTTCGCTTACCAGGAATACAATCCGAAGACATCTACATACTACCTTTATTAGATGGCCTATTATCTAATGGTAAAGCAGGGTTAATAGATTTAAATTTAATAAAGTCTCAAAATCTACTTGGGGGTTATTCTCAATACATGATTGCTAAAGATTATTCAGTTTTCAAGTTACATGGAGAACCTCGTTCAGGTCAATCTTTAAAAGAAGTGCAAATATTATTATTAAATGAATTGGAGAAGATCAAGAATGGTGATTTTGATGATTGGATGTTATCAGCTATTATTAAGAATTTTAAACTAGATGATCAAAAGCGAAATGAGTCTAATTCATACCGTGCTCGTAAAATGACGGATGCATTTATTATGAATCAAGATTGGCAGAATATTGTACATAAAAACGAGAAATTAAGTAATGTAACAAAACAAGATATTATTGAATTTTCGAAGAAATATTTTAACAACAATTATGTTGTAGTTAACAAATTACATGGTGAACCAAATAGTGTTAAAGTAGAAAAACCAGAAATTACAAATGTGCCTTTGAATCGAGATACTTCTTCTATTTTTTCGCTTAAATTCCAATCAATGGAATCTAATAGATTAAAACCTGTTTTTAATAATTATTCTAATGATGTGAAACAATTTGAAATACACGATAATATTCCGGGCTTTTATGTTAAAAACACAACAAATGAAGTTTTTTCGTTAAGTTATATAATAGATATGGGAAAGTTTAGTGATAAAGAATTAGCATTAGCTGTGAGTTATTTAGAGTACTTAGGCACAGATAAATATAGTGCTAATAAGATAGAGAAAGAAATGTTTAAATTAGGTTTAAGTTATAGTGTATATGCTGCGGATAAACGTATTTATGTTCAGCTTTCAGGTTTAGAAGAATCTGTTGAAAAGGGAATACAATTATTCGAACACATTTTATCCAATGTAAAACCTGATCAAGCTATTTATGACAATATGGTTTTGGATATTATGCGTGAGCGGACAGATAATAAATTATCTAAGTGGGCTATTTCATCTGCTATGAGATCTTATGCTCAGTATGGTTTT
>CEUA01463382.1_pt1 | contig 14966 bp, 13 predicted proteins | sample 361541 | NCBI WGS metagenome assembly CEUA01 (sample SAMEA2623079, study PRJEB7988) | marine metagenome | isolation source: saline water (ENVO:00002010), including
ACTGTTTTTGCAGAATCTAAAGTTTCGCGAGTCTGATCAACGTATGCTAGTTGAACTGTCTCACCTAACTTTATCGATCCGTCATCTACTTGCTCTTGGCCAGTAATAAGTCGAAACAAGGTCGTCTTCCCTGCCCCATTCGGACCGACGATTCCTACAATTCCCCCAGGAGGCATTTGGAATGACATATTCTCAAACAAGATACGATCCCCATACGTTTTCTTTATGCTCTCAGCTTCGATAACTACACTGCCCAAACGAGGGCCTGGCGGAATATAAATTTGTAATTCTTCATCTCTCTTTACAAGATCTTGATTCAATAATTCTTCGTAGGCTTGAATACGTGCTTTGCTTTTTTGTTGCTTGGCTTTAGGGTTCATGCGAGTCCATTCTAATTCACGCTGTAGTGTTTTTTGACGATCGCTCTCACTTTTTTCCTCAACACGCAAACGTTCCTGCTTTTGTTCCAGCCAAGACGAGTAATTCCCTTTCCAAGGAATGCCTCTACCTTGATCCAATTCCAAAATCCAACCAGCCACATTATCCAAAAAGTATCTATCATGCGTAACCGCAATAACCGTTCCTTCATATTGCAACAAATGCCCCTCTAACCAAGCAACGGTTTCAGCATCTAAGTGGTTTGTTGGTTCGTCTAACAACAGTACATCAGGTTTCCCAAGCAACAAGCGGCACAAAGCAACACGTCTCTTCTCTCCACCTGAAAGGTGATCTACCAACTCATCTTCAGGTGGACATCTCAAAGCTCCCATGGCCATCTGAAGTCGACTATCTAAATCCCACGCTCCGATTGCATCCAATTGCCCCGCCACCTTAGATTGTCGTTCGATCAGCTCGTTCATTGATTCATCATCCATAGGTTCAGAAAACTTTTCGTTGATTTGTTCATATTCACGAACCAGATTTACAATATCCTGAACTCCCTCTTCCACGATTTCACGAACGGTCTTGCCATCTTGAAGAGAAGGTTCCTGTTCCATATAGCCAACAGTAAATCCAGGAGATAGATCTATCTTACCCTCATACTCCTCATCTACTCCAGCCATTATGCGCAACAATGTACTTTTACCCGATCCATTTAACCCAAGAACGCCAATTTTTGCCCCATAAAAATAAGACAATGAAATATCTTCAATAATCTTATTCCGGTTGTAATGTTTGCTCACCTGCTGCATTGAATAAATAATCTTTTCCGATTCACTCATTCCTTAACTCCTCAAGCTGTTCGTATGCAGTAAATACAATATTTAAATCGCGCTGTGCTTGTGATATTCCTGACTTCGGCAACCTACCAGGCTTAGAAATGCATGCTAAAAAATCTTGTGTTTGTGCCTTGTACCCCATCAAGTCAAAAAAACCAGGGAACTTCAATGATTGCTCTTGGGAGCTTTTCACTCGCACATATAGTCCGTTACTTTCAAAAATTATTTTCCCTTTTGATCCAGAAATAACAGAATGTTGGAACAAGCCATGCATCCTATCGTGAACGTCCCAGGCGTAATCCAAGCAAACATTTAATCCACCTGAATAATTTAGCTCAACATGCGAACGACGCTCGCACTCACCCGAAACCAAGCCAGGAAATTCCGCAATTATCTGACCTGGAGACCTTTCAATCAAGCCTGATATAAGAGCTAAGAAATGAATTCCACCTTCTAGTAAAGCGCCACATCCTTTTTTCCACCCTTCTGATTTCTGGCTAAAGCATTTCCGAACATGAATTCGCTCCAGATCCCCAATCAAACCTTCCCTTATTATAGTTTTCATTAATTCCAATGATGGCTTATAATAATAATTTTCCGCAATAACCAACGACAGATGATTATACGTCTCGGCCACCGAAATCAAAGATTTCAGCTCTTCCCGAGAGACGCATAAAGGCTTTTCAACTAAAACGTTTTTACCTGCAGATAATGCAGCTTTAACACCGTCCGCGTGTACAGCAGGTGGTGTACATAATACAACCGCATCAATGTCATCATCTAGAGCTTCCTGATATTCACTATAGACAACACTACCGCCGCATGCGTTAGATAAGGCCGTAGCTCTCTCGATATTGCGACTAACAAAACGAAGATCTACTTTCTTTTTCAATTGCTTCGCGTGAATACGAGAAATCGATCCGCAACCTACAATACAGACTTTCTTCAACTGTATCTCACTATTCCTGTTCAGTGTAATTTTATAAGAGCTATGTGCCGTTCACAATGATGTGCTTTGCAACACGCAAAGCATTTGCAGCTATGGTTAAACTGGGATTGACCCCTCCCGAACTTGGCATAAATGACCCATCTACAACAAATAAATTATCGACGGCCCACACTCTACACTGCGAATCTAATGCCCCATTCTCCGAAGTCGTTCCACTACGTAGAGTACCAATTGCATGCGAAAAAGAATCAATTGGATATGTGTATGACAACATCCCCCCGGCCTTTCGCAAAATTCGACGGGCATATTTAACTAAATAATTACGACGTATAATATCGGAATGAGAATATTCGTGTTCTATTTTAACCAGAGGCATACCAAAAATATCTTTCCGATTACTTAAACTTACCTTATTCGAAATCTGACCTTCGTCTTCGGCAATACACAACAGATTTTGCATACGCGATGCTAAACGACCAGCAAGCCAACTAATTCCTAAAGGTGCATGATGGCTTATCACTTCCGCTGATGGCGTATAAATATCTTGAATTACACCAACAGCCGTACCAAATTCATCTCGCATATCCTCATAATAATCTGAAAAACACAACTGCTTATGGAAGACCTCATCTGGATTTGTAAGGAACGGAAACACATAACTACAAACTGCGTTGCAATGGCGCATCAAAAAATGTCCAATCAATGGATGTCGTACTTCCGAACGCTTTAATAATGCTGGACTTTGAATAGCTCCAGCTGCTATAACGATCACATCTCCTTCAACCACATAACGTGCACCATCCTTCTTATCAAGATATTCTACGGCCGATGCACGTTTACCCTTAATTTGGATACGCTCCACAATCGTATTAGTCTTAACCGTCAATGCACCCGACCTCACCCCTTTAAGAAAAGTCGTTGCCACATCATTTTTTGCTTCAATTTTGCACGGGAAACCATCACAAGTGTTACATCGTTGACACTGAGGCTTGTTCGAATCATTAAAATTAATGGCAAGAGGTATTGAGAAAGGTTGAAGACCCAAGTTCTTACCCGCTCTTTCTATTCGTTGCGCTGGTGCTGTAAGATCTATTGGTTCAAACGGATAAGATAGGATACCTGGTGGCTCACAAGGATCACTACCGGCAGATCCATGAACACCCAAAAGAGTTTCGGCTTGTTCATAATATCCAGCAAACTCGTCATATGAGAATGGCCAGTTCGCGAAATCATTCTCACGAAGACGCAAAGAAGCACCACCATAAAATACAGATTTACCTCCCACCACCTCATTGCCATACATCTCAGAATAATTCTGGGCCCCGTATTGTCGCACTAATATCGGAACACGCCCCTTATATCGTTGCTCCAAAAGAATCTTGTTTTGATCCCAATCCTGCGAGTCACGATAAGGCCATCGTCCGCGTTCAAGGACAAGCACACTCCTTCCCTCATTTAATAGAGCACGTGCAACTAAGGCTCCACCAAAACCGGATCCTACAACAACGGCATCATATCCGTTCAAGTTCGCTGGCATATAGCAAAGCTAAGGTAATAATTATTATCAACGCCACATAATGAAACCGTTCACGTGTCTCTAATTGATCCTGGATACGAGGCAAATTCGGCTTAAATTTACCTGACATATTTCGCTGTATATAAGTCTTGTAATACTCAACGGAAAAACGCTCCAAACCACCATTCATATAGATTAAAAAACCCAGAGACAGTGGATTATTCTGATCAAACATGAAAAAAAACAATGGACTCAGTATAGCTAACACCATTCCCGACCGTTGAAATTTCAACGGTTTAAAACCTTCGAACGGGGCATCCTTATAGGCACCGCCTAAGGCTACTACGCATCCAGTGGCGTATCCAACGACCAGATAAGACCAAAATGATTGAATGGGTATGTCAACAATCAAAAATGCGAAAACAACGAATATTATCAGTGAACCTACACCATAACGGAGTATATCGCTACCTACATGACGCCCAAAAAACGTAATTCTAGAGGGGACAAAATATTTACTCTGATCTTCGGTTCGAAAAAAACCTTTATAAATTTCAGCAAGAAAACGTTCAATTCCCATGATCAGAAAAAAAAGTTCTACTAAATTTAATTGAGATAAACGCCCGTTAAAATAAGGTGAAAAGCATAAAACCGAGAAGATCCCTATATGGAAATAAATACTTCGAGGAAACGTACGAAGCTTAAACCCTTCGTAAGGGCCGTCTTTAAAGGCACCCCAAAGCGAGGTATACAAACCAGAAATACAGACCACAACGCATTGAATAGCAAAATCCATATTAACTCTCAAGTGACTTGGGAACAACAATAAATAGTAGCTTAGCTTTGGCTACTCGGCAAGGAGACAAAAACCTCTTTTGCCAATGTCAGATCACATATTTAGGTTTCTCGTTAACACACTCAAGAGGAGGAACACATGAGGCTCGGTGTCTGCGGTATGACCCCATCAAATTTTAGAGAAATCACCCCAAAACATTTGGAGGCAATTCGTGCATTAGAACTAACAGGCGCAGCCTTTCATTTTCCTGGCGATAAGATGTACGACCTTCAGACAGAAGAATTGCACACCGTTCGTCAAACATTCAAAGACGTACAAATGGATTTGGTGCAATTTGGGATAGGCTATGGAGAATGCCTCTTTGACCCTGAAATTTCAGTCCGTGATTCGGTATTAAATAAGATATATCGCGGGATTGAGGTCTCTCGAGAATTAGGCTCTATTGCATGCCTGATCCGTACAGGCAGCCTGAACCCCAAAGGGTCTTACGCACCTTCAAAATCAAACCTAACCACACCTGCAAAAAATCGATTAATTGAGACGCTGCATTTAATAGCGAAAAAAGCAGAAGAAGAGGATGTTAATATCGTAATAGAGACGCACTTGCTGACAATCATGGGATCTCCTGAAACGAATCAAGAAATCATAAATGAGATCGGATCAAAAAACATGTCAGTAGTTATGGATTACGTTAACCATTTTCAAAGCCTTGAACAAGTATACAACAGCAAAGACCGGATCAATCAAATTTTTTCTTCCATGAATCCGATTTCTATCGTCGGCCACTGTAAAGATATTAGCATAGGGACGGGCTTAGTACTTCACATCGATGAGGCAATACCGGGCGAAGGTGAACTCGACATAGGATTTGCTCTAAAACTGTGGCACGAAGCGCATCCATATGGCTACATGTTACTTGAACATTTATCGAATGAACACTACCCGCAAGCTGCGAAAAATGCTATACGCATTATTCGAGATCACTCGATACCACTTTGCTAAAAAACACAACGCAAAAACCTGGCAACAGTGCATGTCGGCTCTCAATCAAAACAAAAAAACTAATAGAGCTTTGCTGTGTACTATCGACAGCTTACATGTTTTTGGAGGCCTGCAGTCAAAAATCTCCAGTTCACTCAGACCACCCAGACACAGAAAAAGATTCACCTACCGAAATCATCTCCTTTAACAAGACTGGAAGTATAGATTCAACATTTAATTATTATGTATCCAGTAATGACACAATATATCATGGCGAATTCACAACGTACTATACCAATGGCTCTATCGAAAAAACAGGCTTCTATTACCATGGCCAAAAAGATAGTGTTTGGTCTTTTTTTGAGGATGGAGGTGAAATAAGATTTCGACAAACATGGGAAATGGGTCAACGTTGGAACGGACCTTTTTTCACTTATTGGCCCAACGGACAAATTAGTGAATACGGTAGTTATCGCGAAGGTAAATGGCATGGCACCTACACTAGTTATTATGCAAACGGGAGAGTAGAGGTAAGTACTCAATACACCAACAACGAGATTCACGGCGATTATTTGGAATTTTTTGAAACTGGTCAAAAGAAATTATTCGGCGAATACCGTAATGGAATAAAAATTGGGATTTGGACTCAATACGACGATAGCGGCATAGCTCTATTTAGCGAGAGCTATAATAATGGTAATTTAGAAAAAATCGAACAGACTGTAGTGGAACGATACGAAGACGGAAGCATCCAGTCCGTGACACCACTAACGGACGGGGAAATCAATGGCACATTTAATCGCTATTGGCCTGACGGATCTCTTAGGGAAGAAACACGCTTTGTCCGAGGTAAACGTCATGGAGCGAGTTATTCTTATTGGCAATACGGTGGTCTTCGCAAAGAAGGCACAAACGACAATGGGAAAAAGCAAGGCATATGGAAAACATTCGACCCAGAAGGAAAACTCACAATCAAAGCAACGTATGTCCAAGGAAAATTATCGGGCCCTTACAGCTCTTTCTATCTAAATGGTCAGGTTGAATGGAACGGTGAATATTTTCTAAATCAGAGAGTTGGAATATGGAGAAATTATGCAATTGACGGTTCAAAAAGACTAAAACAAACTTGGGAAAAGAACCGACTAATTCAAGGAATAGACTGTCGAGAAAATGCAAACGCCTGTAATTAAATATTTTTTTTATTCGCAATGTCCGAATTAAATTTATCAAAAACCTGTGAGCTTCATGTCCATATAGGTGGCTGCCTAGGTCCTGAACACCTTTTCGAATTGGGCCGTGGACATTACAGACAAATTGATTGGACGCTTTACGAAAAAAGTTTCCTTAAAGCGTACGGCTATAAACCTGATCCAATCCAGATGTTTTCACGAGCAGTTAAAGATGAAAATCACCGAGCAATAACTCATTGTTGTGTAATGAGTAAAGAAGATACGGGGGATTTCGAGAGGTTTCAGGCAAAATACGACTTCGGCCTTTGCATCTTTCGTTACTGGTGGCATACACTCGGCCGTGTAAACGAACTATTAAATCACATCTTTGCCCAACATCAGAGTGAAGGAATCTTTTACGCAGAATATCGAGCTTTAGCGCCACATGACAAAGAGTCCTCAAGCGACCTCGTTGACTTTCACGAAACTATAGTGACAGCACTACGTAAAGCATGTAATAAAAACTTCGAAGCTCGCTATATTGTAAGCTTACCCCGAAATTCACCTTTAGAATGCTACAATATTATTAGACAATGGTTAGACCGCAGACCGGACCTTCTCCCTTATGTAGTGGGATTTGACTTCTGCCACTTCGAAGAAGGTTTTCCACCCAGCACAACGAAAAACTTCTTCTCACAATTACACGAGGACAATAAAAGAGATCCGAAAAAACACTTTGATGTGACCTACCATGTCGGAGAAATCTTTTTTGACAAATCTCTGGAAAGTTCGATTCGTTGGTGCCACGAAGCAGCGGAGTTAGGTGCTGTTAGATTGGGTCACTGCATCGCATTGGGGCTTGACCCTAACATATCAACTAGTCGGGTTCCCAACGCACATTCAATTGAAACCGTCAGCGAACGCATCGACCAGATACAATATGACAAAAAATATTATGAAGAGCTAACCAATTGGGGGGTCAAAATAAGTCGTCAAAAAATAGAAAAAGAATTACACGACTTAAAAAATCTGCCATTAGAAAAAAAAATAGAACTTCCTTATTCTAAAAATCGCTTGGCTGAAATCCGGAGTCGGCAGGATTTTGTTTTATTTCAACTGAAAAAATTAAACGTAGTGATTGAAGTATGCCCTACATCAAATTTACTCATGGGTTGTGTCCCAGACCCGTCCGCACACCCCATACATCGTTTTATAGAATCAGGAATTTCATTGGCAATTGGCTCTGATGACCCTGGGTTATTTGGCCAAACTCTGGCGAAAGAAATAGATTGGTTACCTCATAATTCTTCCATTAGCAGTTCTAAACTAGCTCAATGCCTAAAAAATCCATTTGATTTAAGGCTTTCTTACAAACGTAATAAACTCGTCTCGAATAAATAGATAAGCCTTTACGAACTCCGACTTATTTTTCATATTGCGCATTGGCTTATAAACCTATCTAACCGTGAGAATACCAATGAAGATTGTTGATGTTAAAGTTATTCCCTTTGAAGTCCCAAGGCGGCCTTTTCAAAATGGGAAACTGTTAAATGAAACTATCATACGACAAACGTTAACTAAGGTAATTACCGATGAGGGATTGGAAGGTTACTACTTCGGAGGGGCAGGGCACGGCGATATGGATGGAATATCTCCCGAACAATCTTCTACCATAGAGGGACGATTAAAAAACTTAGTCGCCGGACAGGATCCGTTTGACCGAGAAAGGATCTGGCATTGGATGTGGACAGCCCATCGAATTCCTGAAAACTTGATGAGCGTTCTTGATTTGGCTCTGTGGGACTTACAGGCTCGAGCATTCAACATACCATTATACAAACTCCTAGGCGGCTGTAGAGACAAAGTTAGAGCCTATGCCAGTACATATCCTAATATGGGTAGTCCACAAGATTACGCCGACCATGCCTTAGAATGTAAGAATGCTGGCTACAAGCACTACAAGATACACCCTTACTATTTCTGGAACCCTGCAACAGGGCAACCCGATCCCGGAAGACCGTCACATATAAAAAAAGACATGGAGGTATGTGAACTCGTACGCGATGCTGTCGGATCTGATATGATACTAAGCTACGACCCTTGGGGCACGTATCGAACCTATCAAGATGCATATAGAGTCGGAAAAAAATTAGAGGAACTTGACTTTTATTGGTATGAACATCCTATGCCTGAATATCGGGTTGCTCCATATAAAAAATTGTGTGACGAACTGAGTATTCCGATTCTATCCCCAGAAATCGTTGAAGGCAGTATCTTTTCTCGGGCCGATTGGATCTTGCGTGGTGCGTCGGACATGACACGTATAGACGTTCTGCGAGGAGGAGTTACAGGTGTCAAGAAAATGGCAGGCATTGCCGAAGCCTATGGCATTAAATGCGAGATCCACATGAGCGGCTATGCCAATCTTCAACTACTCGGCTCCACAAGTGAAGACGTTTGTGAATTTTACGAACGCGGTCTAGTAGCGCCAGGCGTTGATTGCAACGAACCACCACCTTATATGAATTCACTTGGAGATCCATTGGATTCAGATGGTTACGTAAAGCTTCCGCAGCATCCCGGAATGGGATACGATATCAATTGGGATTATATAGATTCACATAAGATCTGAAAAAAATTTAAAGGTGGGCTTTTATGACACGCATTGGGATTGTCGGATACGGCTACCTCGGAAAATATATTTACAACCAGATTATAACGAGGCCTGAATTAGGATTAGAAGTTGCCTTTGTATTCAACCGAAGTATCGAACGCCTAACAAATTTACCCTCTGGTCATATTCTCCATAATATCGAAGAATGTCGAGCGCTATCTCCTGATTTAATTATCGAATTAGCCCATCCTGATGTTAGTCGACAATACGGCGAATTATTTCTTTCTTGCGCAGACTATATGCCACTCTCACTAACCTGTTTATCAGATCCAAACTTAGAAGTCCAACTCATAAATACTGCAAAAACATCGGGAACAAGACTATGCATAGCACATGGGGCTGTTTTTGGATTAGATGCGCTTAACGAAGGTAAAAACCTATGGGAAAACGTAACGATAACCATGAGTAAACCAACAAAAAGTATTGACTTTTCTACATGCCAAGAAGTCAATAGCAAACACATAACGAAAAAAACTATTCTTTATGATGGACCTACACGTCAGGTTTGCTGTAAATTTCCGCGTAACGTCAATTCACATGCCGCGACAGCCTTAGCTGGCATAGGTTTCGACCGCACACGATCACTCCTAATTGCAGACCCTAATCTTCAAGCATCCATCATTGAATTGGAGGCCAACGGCGATGGAGCACAGATCAAACTCCAACGAACAAATCCAATGCAGGGCGTAAGCGGCGTCCTCACATTAATGTCAACTTTGGCCAGCATATGCCGTACTGCCGACGCAAATGAATCATCAGTTTTTATTTGCTAAGAATCCTGCCTTTATAAAATCTCCAAAATCGCTTCCGGCGGACGCCCTATTCGAGCCTTACCGTTGTGAGCTACAATAGGACGTTGAATCAATATAGGATCTTTTATCATAGCCTTAATCAACTTGTTTCGATCATGTTCGTTCTCTATATCGTTGATTTTATATTCATCTTCGTCTACCCGCATTAATGCCCGCGGGTCCATTTCCAAAACTTGCAACAAAGAATCTAACTGACTAAAACTTGGTGGATCCTGTAGATAAAGTATCACTTCGAAATCTACGCCGCTTTCCTGCAATATTTCCAAAGTCTTACGACTTTTCGAACAACGGGGATTATGGAAAATAAACGTATTTGACATAATGACCTCAAAAATAACCAGGTTAAACTTCTCTATATCGTCAATAAGGATAGTAGGAAAAGTAGATTTTTACTAATCCTGAAAACAATCAAAAGTTACATGTCGATATTTTCATCGGTTAAAACTACTTACAATACTCTGACCTACCAAACTAATTAAATCATCCTATTGTCAAATCGATTATTAAGGCTTTGATTTCTCCCGACAATAAAGGATTACCTAAAATGATAAATTATAACGAAACTAAAGTTCCCAAATATGATCTCCCCGATTCTCTTACCTGTATCGATGGCACAAATATCACTACGCCCGAACAATGGATCAACGTACGGCGCCCGGAGTTGTTAAGTCTTTTTTCCGAAAACGTATATGGAAAAACACCGGATTTAGCAAATCCGTTGCGTGCGGAAATAATCGAGGAAGGGATTGCTTTAAAAAAACGAGCATTGCGACGACAAATTCGTTTATTCTTTCCTCAAAGTACAGATACTACAGCCACCCATATGGATATATTATGCTATATACCATACGAAATTGAAAAACCCATACCGTTATTAATAGGATTGAATTTCGCCGGCAATCACACAATTCAATCGGATCCATCAATCATATTGAATTCGAGTTGGATTAGTGAGAAATGGGAAGGCGTAGTAAATAACTACGCTACGGAAAAAAGCCGTGGCACCCAAGCTTTACGCTGGGATATAGACCAAATAATAGACCGCGGGTATGGTTTAGCAACAGTTTATTACGGAGACATTGACCCTGACTTTGACGACGGCTATCAAAATGGTATACATCCAATATTTTACGGCCCCAAGCAGAAAAAACCGAATAACGATGAATGGGGGTCTATTGGAGCTTGGGCCTGGGGGTTAAGTCGAGTACTTGATTATTTTCATACTGATGAGTCTATTGATAATTGCAGAGTGGCAGTTTTTGGACATTCACGATTGGGAAAATCTGCCTTGTGGGCAGGTGTCTGCGACGAGAGATTCGCACTCGTCATTTCAAACGAATCTGGCTGTGGTGGTGCTGCATTATCTCGCCGATGCTATGGGGAAACTATCGAGCGTATAAACAAGAGTTTCCCCCATTGGTTTTGTAATAATTTTAGAAAATTTAATGGTAATGAAAAAAATTTACCTGTTGACCAGCACCAGTTAATTGCTCTAGCCGCTCCACGTCCCATTTATATTGCCAGCGCAGTCAATGATCGATGGGCAGATCCCCAAGGTGAATTTCTTTCAGCTTTAAACGCTAATGAGGTATATCGTTTGTTCTCACATAATGGACTTCCCGTGCAAAAAATTCCCACTATAGAACAACCTGTAATGGGCCGTATTGGTTACCACATCCGGCGTGGCGGACACGGCGTGATGCCATACGACTGGAATCAATTCCTAGATTTTGCGGATTTCAGTATGCTAGCAGTTAACAATTAATACGAATAACACTCAACTTATTTTATTTGGAGTTTACTCATGACAATACAGATAACACCTAATCAAATTAAACAATTTCAAGACGATGGATTCCTAATAATCGAATCTCTTTACAACGCGAAAGAGATGGAACTGCTATTGAACATTGGGAAAAATGATACGGAAAAAAAAGAACTGGTGCATGCCCCACGTGATGCGGAAGGTAGAGAAAGTAAGCTATGGTTAACTTCGGAAATTGAACAAGAGGACATATATAATGCTATCTGTCACGGATCTCGAATAGTAGACACCATGGAAAATCTGATGGGAGACGAAGTATACCTATATCATTACAAGATGATGGTAAAGGAGGCTGAAATCGGGGGAGCCTGGGAATGGCACCAAGACTATGGCTATTGGTATAACAATGGTGCATTATTTCCTGATATGGCCTCATGTATGATTGCAGTAGATGAGGCACACAAAGAGAACGGATGCCTACAAGTTCTAAAAGGTTCACATAAAATCGGTCGTATCGAACACGGAACCTTTGGCACACAAACGGGTGCAAATCCTGAAAGAGTTGCTTTAGCTAAAAGTCATTTAGAGCATGTTTATTGTGAAATGAATCCGGGAACCGCTTTGTTTTTTCATGCAAATCTTTTACACAGTTCGAATTCCAATCAAAGTAAGGATCCACGTTGGAGTCTCATATGCTGTTACAACACCCGCCATAATCCATGTGATGACAAACCCGGACACCCAAGCTATAGAAAACTTCAGAAATGGCTAGATCAAGAGGTAGTCAAAATGGGTGAAGTTCAGTGGGAGAAATTACAGAAAAATGGTCGATGAAGAAGATCCTACGAAAATTCCAGATCAAGTAAATACCTCTCCTACTCCTATACCGGAAACAGTATTTGTAGCAGCTGGAACACACATAATCGGCAATGTGCACTTAGGTATAAATTCCTCAATATGGTATAACACCGTTATTCGAGGCGATATAAATCATATTAAGATTGGAGACCGCACAAACATACAAGATGGCTGTATACTTCATGTGACAAATAAGAACCCGTGTTCTATCGGCAATGATGTGACCACCGGGCACGGCGCACAACTCCATGCATGTGAGATCGAAGACGGATGTTTGATAGGTATGGGAGCAATTATTTTATCGGGCGCACACATAGGTCGCGGGAGCATCGTAGGAGCCGGCACTCTCATACGCGAGAATGAAGACGTACCACCATTAAGTCTTATCGTAGGGGTGCCGGGCAGGCACGTTCGAAAATTGCCCCCTTCAACCTATCAGAAAAATCTAAATTGGGCTCGAAAATACGTAAGATTAGCACAAAATTATTCCAAAAATTGTTAACAAACACACAAAAGACTTTAGAAGTTTTACTACAAATCATGTCCCCTACGAATAGCAGATGCTGAAAATCTAATTTGGAATCTATAAACCAATTTTTGCTTACAACAAACCTCATGCGATGCAGGATCGACTTTGTAAGGTACATCTACACGGTTAACATCAACAAGCGCCTGATAACCCCTCTCAGAAAAAATATCAATTAGTATAGTTAATGCTAAAGGATTCTCAAATAACGGATCTTCGGAATTAATTAATGTCATGCCGGTAATTGCATATCTAGAAATGATAGGCATGAATTTCTGATTGATTAAATCAATCACATGCTGAAACAATTGAGGATGATCCTCATTGTATGTCTCTAACCTTTCAACTAATTCCTGACGAGCATACAATACCAACTGCCCTGCCGTACCTATAGTTCGTATCCTGTCGTGAGTTTCACCAGAAAGCTCAAGCGATGATTGATAGGAGAATTCCCCCTCAATCATTTCCTGCACTTCATCGATGGATTTTGCTGCATCTATAAAATGAAAATGAAAGATCTTTCTTAATGAACTTAGTGCATCATAGGTCGTATCTTTGAACAGACGATAACGATTTCGCGCCAATTCCGGATCTAAATCTGTCGATCGAATATCTTCTGTTTTTCCTACGGTCGATTCAGCGATTTTTCTATTTTTTTCAGCAGCTTTCTCGCCACGGTATAGCTGCCGTCTAACACTCACTTCTTCATCCACAAAAAGCAGGACGGTTCGAAATAACGGCCTAGGAAGTTCAAGGCCTTGTTGACGCATTTCTTCGCGCAAACCAATCATCTTATCAAAAAAATGTTTTAAACATTCGGTCTGGACAGTTGTTCGAGGAAAGCCGTCCACAATTACTCCTCGCTGATATTGCGGCTCCAATAACTTCCGCAGCAACAACTCAACTACTTCTTCATCGCCAACCAAATTCCCAGCAGCCTTAATTTTTTGAGCACGTGGACTACTAAGTAAATCACTTATAACAATAGGATTAGCAGTTATACCACGCGCCTCCATAATAAAAGGCGTATTTGTGCCCTTCCCCGCTCCAGGAGCTCCGCCCAACCAAATAATTTCTCCAGGAAAAATCAAATTTGTGTGACGAAACTCACTCTCCAAATCTGCCCAAACATGCGCAAAAATAAGGCTAGCATCTTTGATTTCCAGGTCATCAATTTTTGTAGAATCTATTTTATTAGCTTTGTTCAGCTTGTCTGCTCCTAATTATACAATGAAACGTACAGCCTAAGCCTTACGGCAATAAATATATACCTCGTTCTTTTAAACTTCGGAATATATATACCATCTTTTCATAAAAAAACATAGAAAAATCAAACTATCACATATTAGGCCAAACGCATAATTCAATTAGATCGGGGTTCCCAACAATCTTCCAGCTTACGATGCGTAAATTCTTTTGTTCTCTTCCCTTCATAGGATTCTACTATGTGTCCATCTCCTTCGACTACATACTTGTAAATAGTCAAACCCTCTAAGCCTACCGGACCACGACTATGCAATCTATTTGTGCTGATCCCTACTTCAGCTCCTAACCCGTATCTAAAACCATCAGCAAAACGAGTAGAAGCATTGTGCATTACCGTCGCAGAATCAACCTCGCGTAGAAAAGTTTTTGCATTCTTAATATTTTCTGTTACGATGCTATCTGTATGATGACTTCCATAACAATTGATATGCGCA
>CEUA01200945.1_pt1 | contig 14951 bp, 13 predicted proteins | sample 361541 | NCBI WGS metagenome assembly CEUA01 (sample SAMEA2623079, study PRJEB7988) | marine metagenome | isolation source: saline water (ENVO:00002010), including
CACATCATCGGCATAAGGGCCCGCCCGAGAAATGACAAGCCAATAAACCCGTAAAGTCTTCGTGAGGTTTCCCCGTCAACCGTTGAAAGCGCCCTCGAAAGCGCCGGTGGCCACATACCGGTGAACGGAAGACCAAAAATCAACCAAATTATAAAAAGTAACCCAAAATCATCATTGGCAAACGGATCAAATCCACCTATACCATATTCTCTCTGAACGACGTCGACAACCGTTTCATAACCAACATGGGTAATGGCAAAATATGTCGTGAGAACAACACTGGTAAAAAGAATTATAAATTGCACATAATCCGTCAGCACAACAGACACCATACCCCCTACAACAGTATAGGCCAACACTAGCAATAGGAGGCCGATCATTAGGTATGGAAGTGCTTCTGGGGGTAGGCCAACCATATAGAGCATGAACTTTGCGCCAAGGACTAAGAATAACCCCATATTCATCAAGCCCGCCGCAAAAGTTATAATTGCGGCTAATATTTGTGTGCTACGTCCGTACCGAATTCCGAAAAATTCTGCAATAGTTCGCATACGCAACTCACGAAGACCCTTAATGATAAACCCCGTTTTTCCGACAAAGACAAAACCAATCAATGAGATTAAACCTATCGTAAACGCAGAAAATCCACTTTTGTATCCCTGTTCAGAAAAATACATGAGCGTGACAAGCCCTAATTCCGTTGCACCCATGGTAGCCATACCCAAATAGAGTTTTAGGCTACGGCCTGCAAGTAAAAAAGAATCATAATTACTTATCAGTCTACGAGTAACAAGAGCAATGCCAGTAGTCAGTGATAAGAAGGCAATCACTACCACCCAATCAATCCAGATGAAATTCAAGGAGTCTACTCCTCTTTGACGGGGAAAAAATTTTCCTTGAGATGTAAAATATCGAGACCATAGCAGAACGTCAAAAGTTCCAAAAACCAAACATCTTCATATCTAAAAAACATCAGTTACACAATTCCCTACTTCTTCAAACCTAATGCTATAAGTTGGGGCGGACGACCTGATCCACCTATAGGTAAAACGATATACTGATGGCCTCCCTCCATATAACTCATCATGTTCCCATTTACCTCTAAAGGTAAATTAATAGCTGCGATTTTATCTCCCGTTTCCAAATCATATGCACATAGATTTGAGTGAAACGCTGCTATCACCATTTCCGGTAACGTTGCAACAAATATTCGGGTAGGCCAACCTATATCATTCAAGTTCATATCCACTAATTGGGGATGATCAGTAGGGCCTCTACCGATTGGCTTTACCCATTTGTGTTCACCCGTTGACATGTCGATGGCTGTAATTCTACCATACGGCGGCTTAGTTAGTGGCAAACCATGGGGGCCGCGTAACGGCTCGCGTGTGCGTGTAGTATATTGTACCGTACCGACCTGTTTAGTGGGTTTTAGGCGTACTACCGAGGGCAACGTTTTGGAAGGTATAAACAATATTTTGTGCAATGGGTGAAAAGAGGCACCCGCCCAGTCTGCTCCACCAAGCAAACCGGGTATCACTATTGTCCCACGTTCACTGGGCGGTGTATATAGAGCACCCGAATCAAACTTATTTACTATTTCAATAGCTTCGTTCCTCAACTCATCTGTGAAATCTATCAGATCTTCCTTACTTAGTCCCTGAAGATCAAAAGCAGCTGGCTTCGTCGGGAAAGGCTGAGTCACGGAGACCCGTTCACCTAGAACGGTCGAAGCAGGAACAACGCGCTCTTCAATCGGCCAGATGGGTTCACCCTTTTCTCGATCGAAAACGTAACAGAACCCTTGCTTGGTAACCTGTGCTACTATACGGCGTAGTTTATTATCAATTATCACATCCATAAGTACTGGTGGGGCTGGTGGATCATAATCCCACAAACCATGGTGGATTAACTGATAATGCCATACCCGCTCACCGGTAGCCGCTTTGAGACAGACCAAACTATCACCAAAAAGATTGTCTCCTAAGCGCCCACCGCCATAAAAATCCTGACTTGGCGTACTCACTGGTAAATAGACGTAACCGAGTGACGTATCAGCACTCATTGCAGCCCAAACATTTGCTGCACCGAAGTATTCGTTAGAATTCCCTTCCCAAGTTTCTACCCCATATTCGCCTTTTCTAGGAATTGTGTGAAAAGTCCATTTCAACGACCCGTTCCGAACATCATAACCACGCACATCACCTGGCGGCATATGTGTAGGAGGTAAACGACGCCGAATATCATTCATTGCAGACCCGACGACAACAACTCCAGCACAAACAATAGGCGGCGAGGTAACTCCCGTTATTTCAGGGTCTTGTGGGCGATCGGACTCCTGTAATAAATCCACAAACCCGCCCTCGCCAAACTCAAGATCTAACTCCCCATTTATCGCATTAATACTGTATAATCTATCGTTCGCCGTTCCGTAAAAAATACGCTCAACTTTCCCATCGTTCCAATAAGCTATGCCGCGGGAATTCCCTAGAAACGACGGCCTATCTTCCCATACTCGAGGGTCAAAACTCCAAAGTTCTTCGCCCGTTTCCGCATCTATAGCACAAAGCACACCTAATGGAGATCCGTAGTAAAGCTTCTTAGATATTTTTAGTGGAGTTCCTCGATTTGCACCGTGACCAAACCCATTCGAAGACGCAATTTCTTTATCAGGCGCTGTATAGTGCCAGACCGTTTGCAATTGGTGGAAATTTTCAGGGTTTATTTGATTCCCATTTATATAGCGTTTACTTGCTGCATCCCCTGCATAATACTTCCAATCGGTATTCTGTGCATAACTGATAACACTTAGCAAAATTAGGCATATCGGAGTACTAAAAACCAATAGAGCAACCCTTGTTATAAACCGATCTCATATTTTATTGACTTTTAAACATAGAAATTTACACTACCTGCTACAATGAGGTTGACGGCGACACCTTCAAATCAGTGATTAAGCAATGTCCCGCGGTTAATTCTTTTCAAGTGAAACTTCTATGTCAGAGCATCCACATGTCTTATTAATAAGCACCGATCACTGGCCGGCCGCACTATTAGGCTCTGCAAGCCACCCCTCAATCTTGACGCCTACGCTGGATGAATTGGCGCGTAGCGGCACCCGATTTACCAACGCATACGCCGAGTGTCCCATTTGTATACCTGCGCGAAGAACACTTATGACAGGAACTCCTCCAAAGACTCATGGAGATCGTGTCTTTAAAACAAATGAACCCATGCCAGACGTGCCAACACTAGCTCAAACCTTCCGTAATGCTGGCTATCAAGCTTACGGAGTTGGCAAGTTGCATGTTTATCCGCAGCGCGACAGGGTCGGATTCGACGACGTTATATTAGCCGAAGAAGGAAGACCTCATCTGGGTGCGATTGACGATCATGATATATTCCTCTCAGATGAAGGATTTGCCGGACAAGCCTACGCTCATGGAATGAGTAATAATGAGTATTCCTTTCGTCCTTGGCATTTACCAGAACGTACGCACGTAACTAATTGGGCCACAAACCAAATGTGTCGGATGATCAAGCGTCGCGATCCAAATAGACCTGGTTTTTGGTACCTCTCTTTCTGTCATCCACACCCCCCTTTGGTTCCGCTGAGTTGCTACCTAGATCTATATTCTGACATCGAAATTGATAATTGTTTTGGAGGTACTTGGTCGAGTGACCCCCAAATGCTTCCTTTTGCACTTCAACAGATTGTAAGCAAGAATTCTCATATAAATGCGACAGAAATCAAAAGAATTCGACGTGCTTTTTACGCTCTCTGTACACATATAGATCATCAATTGCGTTTAGTTCTCGGTACACTTCGCGAAGAGGGCCTTTTAGACGATGCTATTTTGCTTTTCACATCCGATCATGGTGACATGTTAGGAAATCATGGACTTTGGGCAAAGCGCCTCTTCTATGAAAGTTCCGCTAATGTACCGATGATCTTGGTGGGAGGACGCAACCAACGTGTCGCACATCATTGTGTCGATCATCGTCTGGTGGCATGGCGTGACGTAATGCCGACGCTATTAGATTTAGCCGAAATAGACATACCAAAAACTGTAGAAGGTTTCTCTATGGTTGGCTCTGAAAAACGCGATTTGCTCTATGGAGAATGTGGAGAAGGCCACACAGCTACTCGCATGATACGCAATGAACGCTACAAATTAATCTACTACCCCACAGGAAATCATCTACAACTATTTGACCTGCAGGAAGACCCTTGTGAGAAAAGGGACCTAAGTACCTGCGACCGACATAAATCTACATTAGAATCTTTAACTACGATGCTTATAAAAGAATTGTATGGTGAAGACATGCAATGGGTATCTCAAAAAAGGCTAATAGGGCTCCCCGACCTTCCGCACACTCCAGGCCCAAATAAAAACCTTTCGGGGGTTCGCGGGATTCACTTCCCTCCTCCACCAATTGATACATCCGGATCCGTTGTAGGCATACCATAGGATCAAAATAAATTGGACGCAAAAAACTTTCTTTTTATCCTCTCAGATCAACATCATCGACGATTTAGCGGTGCCTATGGCCACCCGTGTGTTGACACTCCGAATCTCGATGCATTAGCGGCAAGAGGGACTCAATTTGAAAATGCTTATACCAACTGCCCAATCTGCGTCCCATCTCGGGCATCCTTGGCAACAGGCCGCTATGTTCATGATATACAACTTTGGGATAATGGACACCCGTATGATGGATCTATTCCTTCCTGGCACGCTCGCTTAAGAGACCAGGGGGTTTTGTGTGAGTCTATAGGCAAGCTACACTTCAAAGGACTAGGTGGCGACCATGGCTTCCACAATGAAATTGAACCTTTGCACGTTGTAGATGGAGTGGGCGATACCCTTGGATGTATTCGCAACAACCCACCTCCACGTGACAAAGTAGAGGAATTAGAAACTGCCGGCGGCGGAGATTCAACCTATCTAAAATACGATGCAAGGTGCTCGATCCACGCATTAAACTGGATTAAAGCTCACAATAAGGATAAAAAGCCGTGGGCCTTGTTTCTCAATTTCGTTTGCCCTCATCCACCATATATTGGCCCCTGTGAGTTTTACGACAAATACAAAAACGAGGAATTCCCAATGCCACCGCAGTGGGAACCCGCTAACTGGCCTACCCATCCAGCCATAGAGGAATTTAGACGGTTTTTTAGTTTTACCAATGGCCACACCGAGGAATCCGTACGACGAGTAAGTGCAGCATATATGGCGGCAGTGTCTTATTTAGACCAGCAAATTGGCAGGGTAATAACCGAACTGGAAAAATCCGGCTTAGCTGAAGAGACTCGTATAATATACAGCTCGGACCACGGTGAATGTCTGGGTGCTCGAGGTTTGTTTGGAAAATTCACGCTTTATGACGAAGCGGCTGCCGTTCCGTTAATTATGGCCGGGCCCGATGTACCCAAAAATAAGGTCGTTCATACACCTGTATCTTTGGTAGACATATTTCCAACCGCTATAGACTGTGTTGGCGCTAAGTTAATGGACAAGGATTTGCCCGGGGATTCTCTTTTCAACATAGCAAACAATTCTAATACTGAGCGCACGGTACTAAGCGAATATCACGCCCTAGGCTCCCAAGACGGCTCTTTTATGCTTCGTCAAAGCCGGTACAAATTTATTTTTTACGTAAATAACCCAGCACAACTCTTCGACTTAGAAGAGGATCCACTTGAATTGCATGATCTTTCAACTGATAAACGATTTTCCAAACTTATGAGAGATTTTGAAGACCAGTTGCGGACTATACTTAACCCTGAAGAGGTAAATCAAAAAGCCCATAAAGATCAAAAAGTATTGATACGTACTTATGGGGGTGAAGATGCAATACGTTTAAAAGGCGCATTCGACCACTCCCCCACACCCGGGGAAAAACCCTGCTACAGAATCCATTGAAAATAATAAACTAACTTTATATACGGCGACCGGTTTGCTTGCTCCTAATGGGTAAGTTAGTTTTTTTACCGTTTGTCTGATTTTACCTTCTTTCGCAATAGAGCCGTTCTTTATGATAGACACGCAAAAGGATTTGGAATCGATCTGTTATCGAGCTAAATCCGTTACTGCAATTGCCATAGATACCGAATTTGTTTGGAATCGGACATACTATCCCAAACTCGGCGTTATACAACTCGGCATCAATGAAAATGACTGTCATTTAATTGATGCTGACGCAATTGTTGACCTTTCGGCGCTTGGGAACCTGATCTCGGATCCGGATATTAAAAAAATTCTACACGATGCTCAACAGGATTTGGCCATTATCCGTCGCGCAACCAACGCCTATCCACGCAACATTTTTGATACGCGGTGTGCAGCTGGAATAGCTGGTATTGGCTCCACCTGTTCCCTCGCCTCGCTACTTGAGGAAATTCTCGGCGTGACCCTTGATAAGAGCGAAACAAGGACCGATTGGTTAAAACGTCCGCTGACAGATGAGCAGATCCGCTATGCAATTGAGGATATTAGTTACCTACATGCTACAACAGAATGTCTAATCAAAAGAATCGAAAAAATGGGCCGCTCTGATTGGTTGGCAGAGGAACTATCCAACTACGACGAACCAAGTCTATACAAAGAAAGAGATCCGAGACGACAATACGAACGAGTCAAGGGTATAGGGCGCTCCGCGCCGCGGGAACGTGCCATAGTACGTGAGTTAGCCTCATGGCGCGAGGAAGAAGCGCGTCGCCGCGATCGGCCGCGAAGCCATGTTTTGGCAGATGAAGTAATCTTGAAGCTTGCGCGATTGGCTCCTAAAACAGCAGAAGACTTAAAGGCCGTACGTGGGGTCGGACGTCGAGATATTGTTGAGATCCAAAAACATATTCAATTCGGAGTAGAAGTTCCTGATGCTGACTGTCCCCGCCACAAGCGCCACAAGCGCCGAATCGATGACGATACTTTCGACGACCTGCTTCACCAATCTATGAATATATTGCGAAAACAATGCGAACTCCATGGATTGGACGCTCCATTCGTAGCTTCTCGAGCTGAAATTAGACACTTGATTTACTCTTATATAGAAGATATAGATGAACCACTACCTATAAAGCAAGGGTGGCGGGAAAATATCGCAGGAAAACATATAATTGAGTTACTCAATAAAACCAGTATCAAAACTTTTTAGTGACCACGAAACAATGTTGATCATATGTCAAAAATAGTAACCCTCTTGGAACAGTTGTTGATTACCGTTGGTATGACCGTAGTGTCTGCCCAATTGACTGCACAGTTTCTAACAATACTGACAATAATTTTAATTGCACTAGTCGCTCATGGCACCGCTCGCGGACCTTTGCTCAGAGCGATTCAACGAATCATAGCCAAAACCAACACGCGGTGGGACGACGCCTTGGTAGAGCGACGGGTGCTACACCGAATCGCGCATTTAGCTCCCGGTTTGATCATATATCGTTTAGCTCCCTTGGTTCTAGAAAGCCACGAACAGATCTCATCGATTGTGCACACTGGAGCAAAACTCTATCTACTACTGATCGGTACAATAACGGCGGATGCCCTACTTAGTGCGGGGCTAGATATATATAGAACCACTAAGACATCCAAAGAAATTTCGATCAAAAGCTTGGTACAATTTGCGAAGGTGATCCTTTATTTTTTAGCGGGACTTTTTGCCCTTTCTATACTCTTAAATCAGCCTCCCAGCGTACTAATCGGAGGGCTAACTGCACTTACTGCTGTTTTACTTTTGATTTTTCGAGACGCAATATTAGGTCTAGTGGCAGGAATTCAACTCACCGTTAATCGGATGGTTGCACGTGGTGACTGGATTGAGATGCCAAAATATGGTGCTGACGGCGATGTCTTGGACGTCTCTCTTACAACAGTGAAAGTCCAAAACTGGGATAAAACTATTACTACGATTCCGTCCTACGCACTAATCAGTGAATCGTTCAGAAACTGGCGCGGGATGACGGAATCGGGTGGACGTCGGATCAAGCGTGCAGTAAACATAGACCTTAGTAGTATAGCTTTTTGTAATGAAGAAATGTTAGCTCGCTTTTCACAAATTCAATATATAACAGAGCATCTCGACCGAAAAAAAGACGCTTTAGCCAAATACAACAACTCGAACAACGTTGATTTGGAGCATCTTGTAAACGGTCGACGGATGACGAACATCGGCACTTTTCGTGCTTATATTATAGCTTATTTGAAAAATCATCCTGATATAAGTGATGAAATGACGTTTTTAGTACGTCAATTGGCTCCTACGGACTGCGGGGTTCCAATGGAAATTTACGTGTTCTGTAAAGATACCTTATGGGCAAATTACGAAAGCATACAAGCCGATATATTTGATCATATTTTTGCCATCACACCCGAATTCGATCTTAGAATCTTCCAGCGGCCGTCCGGTGCGGACCTAAACAACTTCGCACAATAAAAAAACCGCGGCACTATTTTGCTCGATACGTATTTAACAACTCCCATCGGCACCTTGAAAATAATCGGTACTAATACTCATGTAGAAAACATTCTTTTCTACAAAGATCCCCTTAGTAACTTGAAAAACCTATACCAAAGAAATGTTTTTCCCTATCCTATATTAGAGCAATTAAACGAATATTTTTCTGGCGAACGATACTCTTTTGATTTAATTATTTCGACAACCGGAAGTCCGTTCCAAAGAAAAGTGTGGTCGACCCTTAAATCTATACCCTACGGCAAAACGGCCTCCTATACTGACATTGCCTTGAAAATTGGACGCTTGAAGGCCGTAAGATCTGTTGCGACAGCCATAGGGAAAAATCCCTTACCTATTGTGATTCCCTGCCATCGAGTAGTGGGTAAAAATGGAACATTAAACGGCTATAGCGGAGGCCTAGAAATCAAACAGTTTTTGTTAAACCATGAAAAAACTACATCCGAACGTTGCTAGCTCAGTCCCATGAATAAAGAGGCATTCCATCAAGGCCCTCGATTCTTAGCGCCACACTACCCAAATTATCATACTTGTTCTTAAGAGGTAATAAATCAAAAAACAGTATCCTTGTTAGTAAAGCTTCACAAGGATCGTCAGAAAGAATGTGAACAAGACTTAGTATATGTTGAGGCGGGATAGAGCGGGTGGCAATACCAGTATCTATTAATCGGAACTCATGGGATCGACAACCACCCGTGTAGCTTATTTGTATAGCAAGCGTATCTCCCAAAACATAAGCATCTATAATTTTTAGAGGGCTGGCGCTTGGTGACGCCCCCTCCATTTCGACAAGCGGTAATAAATTAAGATTATCTCGCGGCAACTCCACTTTTTTGTCTTCGGAAATAGAAACGCATCTTCCATCTACTACCGTCAACTTTGGCTCTGTTACGTAAGTACAATCCGACATCTCGTTGTCTTGTATATTCAGATCATTCTCAAGATTGTTGTAGGTCGCAACCTTAGTCAACAAAATATCGGTTTGCGTAGTAGAATTAGAGTAAACAAGATATTCCCAAGCACCTCCACAGGGCTTTGCACCAAAAGCGACTGCACGACAGCTAGAAATATTACCTTCTTCCTGAACAAGGCTATTAATCTCGTTTCGCAATCGACTTAATTGATTTCGGTTCGGCTCGTTTTCATCAATTCTTGTTGCATTTCGTCCACATGCAAAAAGCAATGTTATTAGCAAAAAAAATAACTTTCGCCTGATCATTTAGCATCTCCGGTAATAGCTGTGATAATTATGACGGCGCTTTTTATAACGCTTAAAAGCTTGTTTAAGTTCCACAACTCCACTAACTTCCCCATCAATTCATAATTAAAGACAGGACGCTCATCAATGGCAAAGACTGTTCGCATAGCCTTTATCGGAGCCGGGGCCCGAGCCACAAGTTCTCATTACCCATCGCTTTGCGATATGGACCAGGTAGACATTGTGGCTGCTTGTGACACTAATCAAGCAAGATTAGACGAAGCTTGCAGTAAATTCCAGATTCAAGGGCGTTACAATGATTATCGTAAAATGCTTGCACAGGAAAAACCCGATGCCGTTTACGCGATAATGCCACCCCAAAACTTATACGACATAAGTGCTGAGGTTATTGAGAGCGGTTCGCACCTCTTTGTAGAAAAGCCCCCTGCTGTAACTACAGAACAGACCCGGCAGCTTCACCTGTTGGCCCAACAACATGATGTGCTCACCGGCGTTACCTTCCAGCGGCGTTTTTCTCCGTTAATACGCAAGGGGAAAAATTTATGCATAGAACGAGGTCCGGTTCATACTGCCCATGCCAGCTTCTATAAAAACTCGGTTGGTAGTAAACCCTACTACAAAGGAGGAATGGATGTACTCACCGTCGATGGCATTCACGCAGTCGACACACTACGCTACCTTTGTGGAGGAGACGTAGAGCGTGTTTCATCTGATTCAAGACGCTTGGATGCAACACACTGGAATATGCATCTCGCTATAATAAAATTCTCTTCTGGTGCTACTGGCGTTCTATTAAACAACTTTATGGCAGGCAAACGCATTTTTTCGGTAGAAATACACTCTCCAGGAATTACCTTTTTCGGAGATCCTGAAGAAGGCGGAAAAGTATTCGCTGAAAATAAATCTGAAGCAATACAAACAATCGATCCTTTTGAACTGTCTGGCAGGAAAGAAGACTACCGTGCCTTTGGTGCTTTCGACATTAACCTGCATTTCGTTGAATGCATAAAGAATGGTGTACAGCCCGAGACCCATTTTGGTGATGCCTTAAAAACAATGGAACTGGTGGACGCCATCTACGATTCTCAATTGTAGTTAAATCGTCTCTTCGATCTTTTTAACAAATCGTATCGGTCCACTTCGGAGCTAAAGATCTCGTCTAACTAATGTGTTTAGGAATTCTACAAATTCAATTTGATATTTGGACTCCAACTCTTCTGCGCATTCGTGTTGAATAGGGTTACCAAGTGCGTGATATGGAAAGTTTAATGAAATAGCTATTATATTTCCTCTTTGGGGCACTGGCAAAAAATAAACATGTTCCCCGAAAGTCTTTAGCATTCTATTCTTTATAATTTCAAGCTGGGCTGTTGTTCTACCGCCCCAAAGATTAACCGACAGAAACCCCTTACTGCTCAGTTTATTTTTACAGTTATTGAAGAAGTCTTCGCACTGTAAGGCTGATGCCATTCCGCTACCAGTAAAAAGATCTATAAAAATACTCTCGTATTTTTCTGGTGTCTTTCGAACCAGGAATTTTTCAGCAGACATTACATCAATCGACAAACGGTTATCTTTGGGGAGTAAAAAGTAATCATGCGCCAACTGAACAACGGCTTGGCGTAATTCCACAGCTTCCACTATAAGCAAGCCCATTCTTTCCAAAAGAAATTTGGCTAACGAACCTCCACCCAAACCAAGAATTAAAGCGGAGCGTGGTTTAGGTATAAACAGAAGCCCTGCAAGCATCGCACGGCAGTACGATAGTTCCAACTTGTCAGGATCATCTAATGAAATCGCACTTTGTCGGGCACTAGAGTCAAAATGGAGCGTACGCAACGTCGCATCCTCAACCACAACAATATCACCGTAGGAATCTCTGGCTGAATAAATAACATCTCCGTTATAATACGGTATCCTTTTGTCGTAGGTTGCTTTCTTTTTCAAATGCCCGATCCTTCCATTTTTGATAATTTGGAGACAAAATCATTGCTCCTTCTGGCTGCTCTACAAGTCGGCCACCGCTACCTCTGGGATCACCCCGTTTTTCATTTATTTCAGCCAAACGTCCACGCCAAAAACTTACCCGATCTGATTTGACAGGATCTTTCGACAAATCAACACATTCACCTGGCAACGTGGCTGGATACTCTAAGGCATCGTTTCCCGCCATAGTTATAGTTAATCGTCCGTGAATCCATTGGTCCATACCCGTTATTATTGCTGCTCTTGCCGGTGTACAAGAAGGAACAGAAGAGTATGCAAATGGCATATATACACCGTTTGAAGCTAATTCATCAATGTACGGAGTTTCGACCACAGGATGACCCGCACAGCCGAGACAGTCGCCGCGCTGCTGGTCGGTAGTAATTAACAATAGATTTGGTGAAGAAGATAGCATAAAAATAAATCTATGAATCAATTTGAACTGCGGAACCATTTCCCCAACGAGTTGCAAGGAGGGCATCGATTATTATTTGGACAAAATGAAATGTAATGCATGGAATTGCTATCAATCCTTTTGTCTCCTCAGCAACAGGAATAAAAGCGAGTACTGTCATAGCAACAGGAATCGTCTTCTGACTAGATAACAATATGACTGCTTTGCCTTCTCTCCATTTGATGGATAGCAATTTAACCACTCCAGTATTCAAAATCAGGTATATGACATGAATAGTCATACCAGCCATGATCAAAACTAACAATTCGTTCAAATCTATCTCGGCCAAGCGCTTCGACGACTGACTAAATTTCATCCAAGGTACACTTATGAGAGCCAAATTACTTATCATGCTTAATTCTAATCGATGCCCGTCTAACCAATTATCACCTAACCGTCGACAGAATTTCCCTGCTGACAGTGGCAAAAGAATCGATAAACACAGTTTTAAAAGTAAATCACCAGCCGACAGTTCGATGGGTCCAATGGACTGCAACATAGGCCCTATCAAAAAGATCAATGCGAATGGAACAGTAAGTATACCGCCAATATTTGTGAGAACCGTCAATAGTAAAGCCAAAGCAACATTTCCGCGTGCCTGGCTCGTAAGTGCAATACCTGAAGAGAGTGTAGTTGGCATACAACAAAACAGAGACAAACCAATCTGAAAAATAGGGTCCATCGGTACTAAGGTCGCTACCGTAACCCCAATCACCGGCGTCACAATAAGTATTGAAATACAGCCCCAAATAGTGCCTTGCCAGGCAGATACAGCCTCCCAAATTTCGTCTGTTTTAAGCAATAGACCGGAAATAAAAAATATAATACTGACCACAAAATTGGCGGTTGGAAGGGCCGCCATATAAATTCCAGGCTCCGGCAAAAAAACACCTGCGACGGCAACCAATATCAAACCCAATGGCAAAAATTGTTTTTGAATAAAAGATTTCATAAATAGCCTAAAACAGCCGGATCGGAAATAATTCCGAGCCGGCTGTTTTTAGTAGCTGTAGTAGGAAAGTAATTATTGACCCTATTTTAGCTCTGCTCCTCCGAGTCACTGGCGAACTGTTTAAGGTCAGTCTTCTTTAAATCATCCAAAAAGCACTTAGCACATTTTGTATCAGAAAAAAGTACACTTAGAAACCACTTCAATCGAGATCGTGTTTCCGAACTAATTAGGTGTTCTACCTTACACGCATCGATCATAGCATCGTCCTGGTCCATCCCAAGAGCTTCGACTAGAAATCTTTGCATTACCAAACGGGTAGATTCTGTATCAGAGACAACCTTCACACCTTTTTCTGTCAATTCAAGAAATCGATTATGGTCCTCTCCAACATAACCACGTTCTTTCAGCAACTTCATAGCTGTTGAAACACTACCTTTTGTAATATTTAGATGCTTTGCAATATCTGAAACCCTAGCATAGCCTGTTTCTTTTCGTAACGAATGTATCGCCATCAAGTGATGGGCTGCGCTGTGACTTAGTTCGTTATCCTCATATGCTCTCCAAACTTCTTCAAACATATTGATGACCTCCTTGGTTTTAACCGGAACAGCTATCCCAAACGTTTGAGCACATCTACACAACGATTTGAGTATCCCCACTCGTTATCGTACCAACCAAGTATTTTTACCATGTTTCCTTCGACGACATTGGTCGATTGAGCATCAAAGATACAAGAGTGTGGGTTACCAATAATATCTGCGAGTACTAATGGATCTTCAGAATACTCCAATATGCCCTGCATTGAACTTTCTGCACATTGCTTGAAAGCCGTATTAATTTCTTCCGCAGTTACATCTTTTTCTAGAACGGCAGTGAAATCCGTGAGAGATCCATCTGGCGTAGGAACACGTACAGATAATCCATCAAGCTTACCAGCCAAAGCAGGAAGCACTTTGCCTACGGCAACAGCAGCTCCTGTGGTTGTCGGAATCATCGAAACTCCTGCTGACCTCGCTCGCCTCAGATCCTTGTGCGGAAAGTCAAGAATACGTTGATCATTGGTGTAGGAATGAATCGTATTCATCATCCCTTTCACAATCCCAAAGTTTTCATGTAGCACTTTGGCCATTGGAGCCAAACAATTCGTGGTACAAGAGGCATTGGAAAGAATCGTATGATTAGGGTCGATCTGGTCATCATTAACGCCCAAGACTACGGTAAGGTCCTCCCCTTTTGCTGGCTGAGAAATAACAACCTTTTTTGCGCCCGCTTGAATATGAGCCTCCGCCTGGGCTCTTTCGGAAAATATACCTGTGGATTCCAACACTAAGTCCGCACCTAATTCTCCCCAAGGAAGTTTAGCAGGATCGCGTTCTGCGATAATGCGAATACGTTGCCCATTCACAATAAGATTGTCATCATCGGCCTCGACCTCACCATCAAAGCGCCCGTGAGTTGAGTCGTACTTGAGTAGATGTGCAAGTGTTTCGGCATCCGTGAGATCATTTATAGCTTTGACTTCTATACCACCCTGTGCGACCGCGGCACGAAATACAAGGCGGCCGATACGACCAAACCCGTTGATGCCTATAGGTAGATCTGACATTTCCGTTTCTTTCCTCTCTTGAATCGAGTAAAATATTTGCTATTTGCGTCGGCGCAGGAATTGACAAGCGAAGCTTTACAGCCCGATTTTTTGTCCTACATTGTTCTGTCTAAAGAGACGCACGCGCCGTAAAATGTGATGTGCTCTGCAATGCAAAGATACAATAATACGCTATAAATATAATACTAAAACGCGGTTTCATTTGCAATAGCAACGGTTTGACCGTTAGAAGACGTGGTAACAACATGAACCAGGC
>CEUA01058133.1_pt1 | contig 14929 bp, 19 predicted proteins | sample 361541 | NCBI WGS metagenome assembly CEUA01 (sample SAMEA2623079, study PRJEB7988) | marine metagenome | isolation source: saline water (ENVO:00002010), including
AGGGATTTGAACCCCCGACCTTGGCTTTACAAAAGCCCTGCACTACCTCTGTGCTATGATGGCAACCTAACGAATTTAAAGGCACCGTATTCGGATCCCCATATTCGCTGGTGTGTTTTTTCGTGTAATCCTTTATCAACTACATGATAATCTTTATCATTCAACGTCACTTCATTCTGTACGTAGGTCTTGGTACCATTCCAAGTAACCCAACATTGACAGGTAGAAGTTCCACCAAAGAATGAACTTTTACCTGTCCTCCTCATAATAATATCGCATCCTTCACGATATGTCAACAGGTCATCTGTAATTGTTTCAATTTCCCTACATTCTGCAAACTGAAGAGGATTATTAATCTCATAGTTTTTAAGACGATACTCATCACCTTCTATTTCCTCCACAACATCAATTACAAATTGACGGTATGGACGATTCAAAAGATAATTATAAGCTTGTTCCCCATATATACGATTCTCTCCAATCAAACGATGTTGGACACGTATATGGGCATAACGAGTAGGGTGGGATTGTGCTTGTCTTTTATTATTAAACGTTCCCACCAATAATTCAAGAAATTGACTCATCTGGTAAAACTTCAGGATTAACTATATCTAATTCAAATAGTACTGGATGACATTCTTCAGCGATCAAATAATCTGACCATCTAAAAATGTCCTGTAATGTATATTCAGGATTTATTGCTGCTTCAGATAATATCCACTTATCTTGCTTCTGTTGAAGTGTCAGATCATCTATAGCAAATGGTATCTCTTGAATGAAATACATCAAGACTGGTTCTTTATCAACAAAGACGTGTCTCTTATCTACATGATACTTGAAATTCATGATAATGTCAAGTTCTTTTCTCTATTTAATAATTTTAATTTTTTAATTAGAGAATTACGACGTGCTTTTGCTTGACGTAGTGCTTGTGGTTTTAGACTACGCTTTGCATCTTTATTAGAATGGTGTTGCCAGTTTGGGGTAGTCATTGCCCTAGTGTATAATTAAACTTATTATATACTATGATTTATCATTTGGGCGATTTGGAGGGACAATTTTTAGATTGGACTGCCCTTTAATCCATGCGGTAAGTTCTGGGGTCTCTTCCCATTCCCAAATTTGATTATGCTGAGGGTTCTTTTTCTTAAGGGTGTATAGTTGCTTTGCCATGTTGATCTCGCATATAGTAGAATTGTAATTGACTTCTAAAATTTTGTCAAGTGTCTTAAGGTTTCCTTTAAAGTTCCTATGTGATCTGATCCTATAGTAATTTGTGGAAAACTTGCATCTCCACCAAATTCCATTTCAAATTGAGTCTTGTCAAAATGAGTATCTAAAACGTATTCTCTAAAATCTACATCTTGACTTTTGAGTAATTGTTTGATACGATCACACTCCTGACATCCACCTTTGGTGTAAATTGCAGCTTGTTTAGTCACGTTGCCTCCAGTCATCAGACCTTTCTTGGTGAAACCAGTCTACCACATCTTCTGGTTTAAAGAAACCCCTTCTGTGATTCCCTTGATCGGGGTCGCCTATATCAAGAGAATTAAGAAAAGACTCGTTAGGATTAGTGGACATCCTACGAGCCTTGTTTAACATACCTCTAGCAGAGGTGTTTGCTTTTGCTAATTTTTGTGCCCATATCATGTCGCTCATACTTACTTCTGTGCCAGAAGCAATGTCCTTACAGATTGCTTCCAATCTTATACGATATTGAGTAGAAAGCATATAATAGTTGTAACTAAAATATGTAGCATAAAAAAGGGGGTCGTTAGACCCCCCTGTTATTATTTCATAAAGAAATAAGATTTAGAACTTGAACTTAGCTCCAACTTTAGCACCGTATCCGTTATCAGCAGATCCTTCAGCAGTTAAGAATGAAATCTCACCGTAAAGATCAAGTGATTCAGAAACAGGAGCTCCAAGACCTGCTTTACCAGAGAACTGAGTCTTAGTTCCATCTACGCCGTCTGTAGCAAGAACTACTGGACCACCTTGTAGATAGTATGCAGAAGAACCTACAGTTCCTTCGTAACCGATATGAACGTCTGTAGCTGCACCTGTGTAGTCGCTACCTGTAAGTGATGCGTTAGTTTCCACATTCACATAAGGACCAGCAAAAGCTGCACCAGCGAAGAGGAATGGAGATGCTGCAACAGCAGCGATTGTTGATTTGATAGACATGTATTTACCTATATGTTTTTACTTGCGGAGTGATTACCCGCAGATGTTGGATAAGTTTTTCTTATCGCATAATATAATTTATCACCACAATACATAAATTGTCAAGGGGCTTGTGCCAGTTTGTGATCAGTATCGCTTATGAATCAGTTAAGATAAATTAATGACCCTGTGACCTTAACGATTCCTGCTGCCTTGAGATCTAGTGTAGACTTAGAATCAATCGTTGCTTTAGCAGCATCTAGCTTGAAATCAGCAGATTCAACATCCAATTGTGCTGTTTTCACAGTAGTTTTAGCAGACTCTAACCCTAAATCTGCACTTCTAATATCCATAGGACCTGGTGAATTTATTGCAACACCAGCAACACCAGAGTACATTGCTCTTGTTGTTGTGGTTATTTTAAGACCATAGGTTCTATCTTTTATTAACAAACCAGAACCACCTATAGAACTCATGTGTATATTTCCTAACGCTCTTAAAGCATAATCACCAAGAACTTTATGGTTCATACAACCAGCTGAAATTACGTTTGTGGAAGATCGTGGATCAAATTTGACATCAGAAGATTCTCCTGCACCAAATCTCATGTCCTGTCCTACTGTAATTTCTTTCTTATTAATCTGTGCTGTAGTAAGAGATGCTGCTGCCATCTCTATATCACCTTGAGCTTGTAATTTAATAGACTGACCATTAAGAACTAACTCTTCTGTTGCTTCAATTAAAATCTTTGCTGCTTTGATATATCTTGTACCACCAATAGTTTCTTCTACAATATCTCCATAAGCAAGAACATTTAATGCCTGTCCTTCATTTTCAGATCCACCAGAATTATACTGAATATTAGATCTTTCATAATGTATCTGTTGTTGACCATATGTTTTGATACCCAACATACCAGTACCAGCAACATCAGTCTTCTCTCCTGTTATAATTCTAACGTTACCTTTATTGTTTAATACAATAGCAGAATCTGCTGGTCCATCAATCCTAAGTGCACATGTTAAATTATCAGGCAGCATTCTCTCATAGATCTCTGATCTAGTGAGACTACCTTTCCATGCTGTCCTAAATTTAGGACCACTTGACAATTCCTGAGTTTCATCAGGGGTTGTCTGTTTAAAGATATTAGTTGGATATGTAGAAGCAGGAAATTCCATTATGGACAATCAATATACTGACCAGTACCAATCTTAGTAGCACCAACTGTTGCTAATGCATTTGTATCTAGACATGCTAGTGATGGAAGTAGTCTAGCACCATAACCACCTCCTCCAACAATATTAATATTAGGGAATCTACTAAATGTTATTTCTCTATTTAAAATACGAGCACCAATAACAAAACCATCATCATTTATAACAGCTTCTGCAATACCTAATTCACCATTAACATATAAATCAGGTGCTGTAGTATATCCTATACCTGGTCTAAGAATAGTAAATGCATCTATTATACATCTTACATTTTTATCTTCTGCTAAATTTTTCTTATAACCAAATCCTGAAGATTGAATTCTTATCTCTGTTAGGAATCCATCCGAATCTAACAGACCAGTAGCAGTTGCTCCACTACCTTCACCACCGATAAAGACATAAGGTGGTTCAGCCCAAGGATCACCAGGACTATCAATAGGTATTTCTATAATACCACCACTATCATCTGTTATAACATCTCCTATATCAACAGTTGGTGGTCTAAAGTCTTGGAAGACAGTCTCAGGAGAATCACCTAGACCTTCATCAAAATCATTAATATTTTGATCATCTGTAGTAATAAGAACATCAACAGATGCACCTTTACCTGTAATACTAAAGATTAAAGTCTCTTCATCTTCCACTGTAGTATCATCTGCAATACCAACAGTTACCTTAGAACTATTGTTATTAACAATGAAACTACCAGTTAACTGACCACCTATAATATCTGTACTGGTTATATTTGTTCCTGATAAGTTATAATACACAATAGATCCATCTACAACATTAGTTGTAGTGATAGTATAAATTATAAATTCATCTTCAGGACATGTAGTTCTATTAGCAACTACAGTATAAGTTGGTGTGGGATCTATACCAGTGTCATCTCCACTGCCATCATCACCTGGTGGATCGTCAGGGAAATTATCTTCATTTGGTTCATCAATAGGTTCAAAAGGATCTACTGGATCTGCAATATATGGATCATATGGTTCTCTAAGATCTTTTTCAACAATTGTAGCTTTACCAATGTTATTAGTAAACATCGTCATGATATCACTATCATCAACAGGAGAATTAGTTCTTAACCTTATAAAGAAAGTTTCTTCAAACTCTTTAATTGAATCAGTTATTGTTTGTACGGTAATAGTCTTCTCTGTTTCTCCTATATTAAATCCAAGAATACCATCCTCTTTTAAATAATCAACTCCAACAGTAGCTGTACCTTGTTTATCAAGAGTTTTATATGTAATTGAAGAAGATACTTCTAGATAACCACTTCTAGTTACAGTAAATACAGCAGAGTCACCTTCAGTAACTTGAATATTATTAATATTGTAGACTACTTTCTTTTGAGTAGGTAGTTTAGGAACACCTCCTGTGAATCCAACTGTAGTTACATCTAATGGTCTACCAGTATATGCATCTTCACAAATGTATTGTGTATAATCTGCAGGTGTATCTCCAAAGAGATTATCTAAACTATCCAATAAACCATCTAAGAAATCTCCATCGTCTTGTTTCTTCTTCTCTCCAGTTGTGCATACTGTATCATACTTAGCACATGTTTGATCTGGACCTGAGCAAGAAATACCAAGAAGTTTTAAAACATAGTTAATTGCATTACCAATAAGATTAAAGGGAACTGCTATTGCTCCAAGAATATCGCTTAACGGACCTAAAATGCTATTAAGCAATTCAGTCATTAACTGTTGGATCTTAGAAATGATACCATTAACTAACTCATCAACCTGACATATAGCATTACGATATATCTGACTTAGGTAACTCATCAATACATTGGTTAACCATGCTGCTAATCTATCTCCAAGATCTGCCATCTTACAACCAAGATCTTTAAGAAGTTTGTTAAACCACTCTGTAATTGGAGTTAACGCATTACCTGTTTCAGAAGGACGTAATACTGCTTTAACTAAAGCATCAACTGCCTTTTGTATCATTGATACAATATATCCCTTTACTCTTGCCAGAAATTCACGTGTAATATAAATTGCTTTATTTACTGTACTTCTAGCTTTACCTACACCATTAGTAAGTCCACCAGTATACTTGTTTACATAATAAGTTCCTATATTACCACCACTATCCTGAACATCTTTCAATAGTTGACCAACAACTGTGGTCATCTTACCTTTAAGATCTTGATCCTTACATTTCTTTGCTGTCTCTTGACACCATTCTTCTTGTTTAATAGAAGCTTTCTTCTTTGTTCCTAGACTAACTCTTTCATTTCCATTACCATCTTTAATTCCATCAGATATTCCACCACCAGTTGCATTTACTGTTCCATCAACCTCTTTATCCACTGTTGGTGTTCCATCAGTGTTTGGATTTAGAGCATTACTATCTGTCTTTATTGCAGTTATAAATCTATTATTGTTATTAGGATCTTCCTCATTAATAACAGTTGTGGAACCTGGAACTGTACCTATTGAACCCATGATTATGGGTTTTTGTTTATCATTGTCCAAATAAAAACCAATGACCCAACATCCTGAAATTAACTGGGGATGTGCTCCACCAGTATTTCCAGGCATGAAGGGTACATTGACAGGCATCATCACAGTTGCCCATGGCAAATTTTTAGTAGGCAGCAGATTTTTATCCTGAGGATGATCCCCAACGATTGCTACTTTATAACGGTAACCACCTTTGTTGTTTTCCTCATCAGAGGCAGTACCTTCTATTTGCCCAACCCACCAATTGAATCCATCAGACCCAATCTTATTGGATGGTATTAACTGTGATAATTTCTGATCCATTTAATCATCGTATACTAAACACTCTGGTTCGTCAGGGTGCATATCGCAGAAGAGCTCTAATGCGTTGGGATCGTGGTGATCTCCTGCCTTGATCTCATCTTTATGATGCTCTACATACTCTTCTAGTTCATGTAGTTCCTCTTTAGCATGTCTGCGTGCTGCAGGGTTTGCTAATGGATCGCTAACGATCTCTTGATCTTTTTTGATATGATCTTCTATACTTTTCATATTAGGGAATACCTCCTTATATCATTATTTAGTTCCATGTCCAGAATCTGAATCCTTCATACCATAAGAATCTCTCATGAGACGAAGGGTTGTAAGAAATCTACCATTTGTGCCTTGAGTTTTATCATATGTATGAGTTGCCTCTTGAATGAGGTATAATCCACTGCTTTCTATATCAAATGGTTCTCTCTTAGCTTCTATATCTGGTAACTTGTTTACTAGTCTAACATCAATTTTGTCTCCTGCACATATTTCAGCATTCCCAGGTATTACGATGGTGCATTGTTGATTCTTTAACAATTGATACCTTGCAAGAGACTGAGCTGCATAAAACTTTTGCCAATCTGCAAATACAGTTGGTTTCTTTGCACCATCCTTAGGGTTTACAGAAGCAATATTTGGTTCATTATACCAAGTTTCATGATCTAACATCATAGACATAACCCTTGAGTGTTGATCGGATAGTTCACTCTGATTTACAGGGATCAAAGATACACTTTCTTGTCCACCAAGATGTGCCATATTATCATAACTACTCTTAATTTTATAATTGTACTCTTCATATTGACCAGTAGAATGATTAAAGAACACTACTTTACTAGAATACTTACCTTTTCTTAAGGATGACATCAAATCAATTTCAGAATCAAATACAGATTCATATACAGTAAATCTATCATCAGAACCATCCTCCTGATTGCCTATTTTTTCTACGTATGGTCCCCATGATTCAGATTTAAGTTTTGGAGCAGAGAATGTACCACCTTTTTTATCACATAAAGCATCAACAGAAAAGAAATTGTATCCTCTTCTACTCTCCCAGAAGAAAAATCCACTAGATCCTCTAATCTCCTCTATACTTTCATCATTAGAGGTATTAGAATTATTTGTACTCTGATATGTTCCTTTAGTAGAAACAGATTTAATTGCTAATGAAGATATAATATCAAAAGGTCTCCTTCTATTAGGAAGGAATTTAACCTCAAACATAGATGGTTCAGAGAAAAATGTTTTTGATGATAATAATGAATTTGATACTAAATTTTCAATAATCTTCTCTGGATTGCCTTCCTGACGAGTTAATATTCTTGTACCTTCATTGATAAGAGCTTCTTCTGATATCAAACCTATAGTATATGCCTGTTTTTTCTGTCTAGCATAACGATTACCAATTTTCCAAATAACAAAACTATATTCAAACGCTTCATCTCTAATACTAGTGTCAACTTGAATTAATACCTTTTCACAACCCTGAATAGGCATACCTTGTAATAATCCACCACTATCAACTACTTCCATTGTTGCAGAAATAAATGGAGAAGTAATATCTTCAACATAATTCACTGCAGCAACCAATTGCTTAATCTCTATTGGTTTATCCTTACCTTGAGGAAATATCCTTACAGATTTTAAACGAAAATCCGTATTAGACTGGAATTTTGACATTATGATAATGACCTCAATCCCATTTCTTGGAATATATCAGTTCCAGTATCAGAAGAACTAATACCAAAAGGCATAGATGGTGTAGCATTACCACCAGTATTTGATCCAGAACCCATTTCAGAACCAGTATAATAATTATTGATTATATTCACACCACCAACTGACTCCATAGAAGCTAATCCTAGTGCATTTGCTTCACTTTCAGCACCAGGTCCAAGAAGACTAAGCATTTGACCCTCCAAATCTTTAGTATTCTTACTCTGATTAAAAACACCTCTTAGTGTACTATTAGTCTTAGTTGGTTGACCATATGAATTTCCAGGAAACGATGCCCATACTGGAGAAAGTTTATTAATAACATCATCACTTAAACCTTCTGATCTAAGAAGTTCAGGAGTTACTCCCTTTTCTCTAGCTAAGAACAATGCTAATTGATCTTGAAATTCTGGTGTAAACATCTGTTTAGAAGTATCAGCTCCCATTCTATGAGCATGTTCCTTAAGATGAGTAAATTGATATTTACCAACAGCAGCAGAATTTCCACCATCAAACTGACCAAGACCTGCTTTTAAAAAATCACCTTGTAAGTCATGCATCTGATCAATTGTTCTTCCAGATAAATCACCACCAAAATTTTGATGACCAAACCATGTATTGTATCCTGGATTTCCTTCAGCAAATGATATGGTATTCAATAATGCTTTTTCCTTATTATTATTTTTACCAAAGAAACCACCTCCAGCAACTTTAGCATTAAATGCAAGTGGATCAATACCAGTAGAATTAATCATTTTTTCTCTTGCACCAGGAATCAATACGGTTTCCCCTTTGGTTAACAGTGAAGGAACCTTATCTATACCAGGTGTGCCTTCTACTATACCACCTTTATTAAAAGGTGTCATTCCCATATCTCTACCAATCAATGCAGCATCAATTCCAACAGATGCAGCAGTTCCAAAACCAGGAATTGTTGATGCAGCACCAGATGCTAATTCCAAACCAGCACCAGTAAAATCACCTGCCATTGCTCTTTGAGCAGCAAATATAGCACCAAGACCCAATCCAAGTATAGGAATTTTCTTCGCAATTGCTTTTCCTAAACCTTTTTTCAATAAACCCTTACCTGTTTGTTTAATACCAAGTTTCGCAGTTTGTCTTACACCAAATTTTTTAATTGAATTTGAAGCAGTTTTAGTAGCAAATCGTTTTGCAAATTGTCTTCCACCAAGTCTTGCTGCTACTCTAGGTATTGCTCTTCCTAATCCTCTTTTACCAATAGCTTTGATTCCAGCACCAGCACCCAACAAACCCATGGCACCACTAACAAGTCCTCCACCACCTCCACCACCTTGTGGTTTCTTCACTGAATCGTAACCAAGATTACTTGAAAGGTCAAATCCTTGCTCAATCTGATTTTCTTCTGCTTTAGATAATGCTCTACTTGCTAATTTATCTGCCTGTTCGTGTTGTCTTTCAGCAATTGACTGTTGTACACTTGTTTGGTCTTTTGTAGCTTGAACCAAACTTAAAGTAACAAATGTTAGTCTATCAACTGCTTGAACTACTTCATTATCAGATCCACTACCATTCGCATTTGAAAATGATGATAATTTAGCAAAGAACCCATCATCATTTGATGCAGTTGCTGATGACATATCTACTATCATGTCTGCAGCATTAAAACCCGTACCTATTGTATTTCTCTTAATATTAGAAATAGGTTTAGTAATGCCTCCACCAAATACACCATCAGGATCAATTCCTCTATTTCCAGAAATAGCATTTTGTATAGCTCCACCAAAATTAGCGAATGGAGAACCCCCTAATAAAGCCTTTGGATCTTTTCCTGCTGGTAATGCTGCTACTTCTTCAGCTAAATTAGGGGCATTTTCCTTTTTTGCGTCTCTATTGTTCAAATAGTCACGTATAGCACTAACCATATTCCCAAAATTGGGTCTATGTCGGTTTGCACCTCTTGAGTCTTTATATGATAGAAATCCGTGTGCCATTATCTTTTCTTTGCTGCTTCTTGTTGTTGCTTGAGTTGATCCAAGTGTTGCATTAGAAGACTAGTATAAACTTGTCTTTCCCATGGCATCATATTTTCAATTTCACTCAAGCTATATTTATGGTGTTGCATCAAAGCAAAGTTGGTTTTATAGTATCCCTCTAGCGTTTGATGGAAGAGGGCTATCCGAAAAAATTGGCTAACCCCATAATAACAAATTCCGACGTTTTTCCTGTATTTGGATTTTTCACCGTAAATTTATGTTCCATACGTGGTGATGATGCAAAGAATTCTTGTAATTGTTCAAATTGACTGTTTGTGAGACCTTCTATAAACTCATTAAATTCTTTCTTACTAGTAGTAGAAGAATCATATACATCCTCTTTATCAAATATCTGATCTACACATCCAGCAACTAATTCTACAATTCCATCTGCAGTAGGTGCAGCTCCCATAACAGAACCAGTAATAAATTCACTCCAACCAGCATGTTTCATAATTACACCCATATCATCACTAAGCATAATCTTAGGATCATATTTTGGTGGTTTTGTTACCTTTACTTCAGTTAAATTTAGATTATATGGAACTTCTGTGGTATTGTCATCTTTGCAAACAACTTTCATTTCAACAACATCACCAACAGAAACTGCACGGATATTTAAGAAGATATACTCTAAATCAAAAATTGGCAAATCCTCTAATTTTATTCTACTAGTAATGCAACCCTTCAATAAATTCTTAACTGCCTTTTCTATTTCTTTTTCGTCATTTGTCTCTAATGCCAACAAAAGGAGTTTTTCTTCTTTTACAACAAATGGACGATATTTGATTTTCTTCCCATTTGAAGGGAGTTCCAACTCATAGGTTGGTAAAACAACTTTTGGTAATGCCATTAAAACGATTTCAAGTCATATATTTATATATGCGACTTTTTTGACCAAAAATATACAGAATAAATTTTCCCAGTTTTGTGGAATTAGAAAATACTTTTTGCTGATGCTCCTGTAAATGTAGGCAAAATTGATATCTTATCAAGACCTGATACATCACCTCTAACTCCTTTAATATTCCTATTAATCATGTAATGTCTTTGATATTTAAACTGTGCTGTTACTTTTGTTACCTGACTAGAACCAAACTGTAAAGGAACCGCATCAATAGCATATGGAAATGCTTTTTCTAAAACATATGTTACTGGTTGTCTTTGTATTGCAGATTGCGGACCTGTTTCTGTTTTTGTTATCTTTATAGTTGCTGCATAATCATCTTTGTATGCTACCCTTGTTGTTCTATTTTCTGTCAAATTCCCATCACCAGCTAAAATTTCAGGAAGTATAACTCCTTCTTGAAGATTACTTTCACCAAATATTGATCCATACCAAAAATTTAAAAATTTTAATACTTCTAAGTTTGCATCTAAAGCAAATCCTAATTGTAGCTCTGTAAATATTCTTGTATGAGGATAATCAACAGATCCTACACCTGTGTAAAGACCAGTTTGCGTACCAGTTGCAGTGTTAATATTTGGTAATTGTGCTTCGTCACAGAACATATGTAGATAGTCAGATTCCAAGCTACCATTGACAGGTTCAGGGAGATCTTCAATCTCAACAATAAAGTTATTAGCAAAGGACATTCCCCCTTGCTTTGATATAGTCTGTAAAAACTTCGGTATGGTCACACTAAATACCTATATTGGTACATTTATATTTATGGCATACTCTGGGAAGTATAGACCTATTAATCCCAAAAAGTATCGTGGTAATCCAACTAGAGTTATCTACAGATCACTATGGGAACGCAAGTTCATGGTATTCTGTGATAATAATCCCTCCATTATGGAGTGGGGTTCTGAAGAAATAATAATACCATACAGAGCACCTGATGGTAAAGTGAGAAGATATTTTCCAGACTTTTACATAAAGGTTCTTGAGAAGTCAGGACAAATAGCAAAATATGTTATTGAAGTTAAACCCAAGAAACAAACTAAACCACCATATGATAAAGATAAAAGAACTGCTGCCTACAGACGGGCTGCCCTGACGTTCGCTAAGAACCGTGCCAAGTGGGACGCTGCTCAGGACTTCTGTGAAGATAGGCAGATGAAATTTTTAATACTAACAGAAGACCACTTAGCGGTATGAAACAATGGCAACTGGATTTGCATCCATCCAGAGAAATACAGTCAATAAGACTGCTGGATATAAAACCCTGTTTGAACGAGTAACAGCAAAAACAGGTGGAGAGAAGAAATCACTCTCTTGGTATAGATCTGCTGTAAAAGCAGAAGCTAGTGTATATAAGAAAAATTTTGGAAAATATATTTTAGATGAGAGACGGGATAATATAGGATCCGTAAAATCACAAGATGAAAACGAATTAAGACAATATACTGTACAAGGACATCTTTATATGTTTGAGTACAAAGCAAAGATGAAATGGTTACCCTATTATGATAGGTTTCCATTAGTTTATGTGATTAAATCATTAAGGAATGAATTTTGGGGTGCTAACCTCCATTACCTACCTATAAAAAAGAGATTGCAAGCTACTAGGAAACTAATGCAAGGTAGAGTTGACGTACCTAAGGCATGTTTCCATAAATACTTACAACCTCATGTTGAAGGTCTGTTAATAGATCTTGCTGAAGATGAATGGGATACTGCAGTCCTATTACCAACAGAAGATTTTGTGAAGTATACTCATGGTGCCATGTTCCCAATAGATAAACAAACTGTCTGGGAGGAAGTCAATGACACATACTATGACAAACTAAAGGGAGTTAGGATAGTAAAATCATATTGAAGAGGATAATTCTATGTCATATGCTGGATTGACTAAAGAAGACATCAAAGTTCTAAAGGAAATAAAGAAAAAAAATAATAAAGTCACTAAGAAAGATTTTGAAAACATTGGTGAAAATAAAATCTATCTTGGATCTTATGGTGCACCAGAAAATAACTATAGTAATGCATCTCTCCGTTATCCATCTAATCAGGATATTGGACCTAGTAGTGACTATGTTTTATTTGAATTTAAAAAATACAAACCTCCTTTTCAAAATGCAACTAGAAAATCAGACAATGGTGATGGAACCCAAGAGAAAGCACAACATGGTCAGTATGATTATAATAGAGTAGGTGAATATGAAAATGCTGAACCAGAATATAAAAGTATTATAATGTACATGCCAGAAGATGTATCTACTGGTTTTAAAGGTAATTGGGGTGGTAAAGCGTTCAGTACATTTGGAGCTGACACATTAAGAGCTGCTGGTGCTGCTGGTGTTGGTGAAAAATTTAGTTCAGCATTAAAAACTGGTGGAAATCAGTTAAAGAAAACTGTTCAACTTGGTGGTGCACAACTTATTAGTGAAACAATAAAAAGTATAACAGGAGATGTAGTAACCAATGATGATATATTTGGTTCTATATCTGGAGCAATATTAAATCCTAATACAGAATTATTATTCAGTGCAGTTGATATGAGAAACTTTCAATTGCAATTTCAATTAGTTCCTAGAAATGCAGGAGAGGCAGATATTGTTAATGAGATAGCAAAAATATTTAAGATGTGTACTCTACCACAAAGAGATCCTGGAAAGGTATTTGATGGAAAGAATGATGCGATTGACGCAGCTTTCATTGGTGTACCAAATCTTTGTAGAGTTTCTTTTATGCGTGGAGCAGAAGAACATGATGTTCTACCAAGATATAAAATGTGTGCTGTAACTGGTGCTGATGTAAACTATACACCTGATGGAAGCTATGCTACATACCCTGATGGACAACCAGTTTCAATGCAATTAAAAATAAATTTCCAAGAGACTAAGATTGTCTTTGCTGATGAAGTTCAAAGCGGAGCTATAAGATAATGTATTTCTCAATTATTCCAAACATCTCATACGATGAGAAACCAATCAAATATCCATTCTCTGAATCAGACTATGTAACTGCTAAGAATTTCTTTCGTAGATACAAAGTTAATGATGATGTATTTTCTAATGCAGTATACTTTAAAAAATATACTATAGTAGATGGAGAACGTCCAGACTCATTAGCTGACAAATTATATGGTGATCCTTTTTATGACTGGATCATATTAATAACAAATAATATGGTCAACGCACAATATGATTGGCCAAAGAGTAACTATGAAGTATATAAAATTGTAGAGAGTGAGTATGATGATCCATACTCAGAGATTAGTTACTATGAAACTTCTGCTATTGGACAATTTGGTGCTGGTCTACGTGTAGATGAGACTTTTTACAACGGTACTCATAAAGTATACATTGATGGTGCTGCAACAACAAAGAACGGTAATGAAATTTGTACTCCTGTTACTGTAGCAGAGGACTGGCAAAGACAAAACGAGGAGAAGAGAGAAATATATATTCTAAAACCACGTTACATACAGTCATTTGTGGATGATTTTAGGAAGCAAAATAAGTACAAGAAGTCAAGTAACTATATAAGTCAGCGTCTTAAAAAAACATTATGATATTTTGGATTGGATTTTTTGTTATGTTCTTCAATGAAGGATTTGTTATGATGAGACACGTTTCACCGTGGTTCTCAAGACTAAGAGATAAACTTATGAAGAGGTTAGGTGACAAAGGTTGGTGGAGACTGCATGGTACCCTAGATTATACTTGGATGGGTCTCGTCACACTAGGATTAATAGTAAACTCTAATAGAGTATCACATCTAATAGCTTTAGGTATCTTTTGGGGTGCATCGTTTTTAATATTTTATTTCCCAAGATACATAAAAAGGTTTTTGGCAAAAAAATACCCCGAAAATATTTCGGGGTCTTAAGGAATTCAATTAGCAATTTTCGTTCAGACCTTCTGCCATATTTTGACCGATGTCAGCACCTTGATTGCCACCAAACATTGCTACCCAACCTGCAGCTACCCAACCAATGAAGGGGATACCAGACAGAGCAGGAGCAGCAGCAGTGCCAACACTGGTACCAACCAACCTACCTGTTCCTTTTGCTGCACCGACTGCTTCTATACAGGCAACAGTCTTATCAGATACTTCACCGCCACCACCTTTTACTATTGTAGA
>CEUA01229217.1_pt1 | contig 14905 bp, 13 predicted proteins | sample 361541 | NCBI WGS metagenome assembly CEUA01 (sample SAMEA2623079, study PRJEB7988) | marine metagenome | isolation source: saline water (ENVO:00002010), including
TTCCGCCTTCAACAACCTTACCAATTCCACAGCACAGTTCCTCCCGCAGAAGATATTTACGTTTATTCTTTCGCATTAAGACCAGAAGAACACCAACCCAGCGGAACTTGTAATTTCTCCCGCATCGACTCTTGCCAAATGACAATAACCAGAAGCGGAAGACTAATCGACGGCACTTCCCAAATCACCGCCTTATCCGATAGTCTTTACATGTACGGCATCAACTATAACGTTCTTCGCATCGCTTCCGGTATGGCTGGGCTCGCATACTCCAACTAAATTTTCATTTACTTAACCACTTTTTAATAACATTCACCTCCTTTCATTTAAAAAATTAAACGTTTTACAATATTAAAACTTTTAATCTTTTATTATTATATGGACTTCATACCTACACCTCCAAAAAGACGCCTAACACCCGCACAAAAAAAAAATATCGCCGCTCGACAACATTTCAAATGTGCCAACAAACCCGGTTGTATACCTCTCACATACTCTTGCCCTTTTTGGGAAAGAGGAGGTGACGGCTCTTTCGACGAAAGCGGATACGATATCGACCACATCGTCGAATGGTCATCCACTCATAACGACTCTGAATCTAATCTTCAAGCTCTTTGTATTTGCTGCCACCGTGTCAAAACTATAAGGGCTAATATGAAACGAAGAAGAAAAATATCACACCCCGACCCTATGAACGTTGACTAAACTGACTAAAGTGACTAAACTGACTAAGTTAAACCCTCTTCTTACCTTTCACAATTCCTAGTATAGATATAAGCCAAAGGAGTGCTCCTCCAATCAATATTGTCACCCTTACAGTTCCGTCAAATTGTGTCGGCTTTCCTTTACGGATGTTTCTTCGCAAAGGTATCGCATTCTGATTCACAAATAATATGCCCATCATTAGCGACGTTAACCCACTCGGTGAAACTATAAGACTCTTATACGCAGGCTTAGCTACCACCAATCCTACATACCCCAATGTCATCAACACAGCTGCCGTTATACCAGGCCACAGAGGGTACGTTGTGTCTCCTCCCCATTCGTTCTTCTGTTTCAACTTTTTTATTTTTCCGTCATTCATCGCCCAACCTATGATAGCGAACATAAATGAAAGGAAGAAAGCTCCTCCTGCCGCCGCTAAAGCTAAAGGGTTCGGGGGTGCTGCTTTCATTGCTATATGTGCTACAGATGCTACGGGTAATGCCGCAGGTATCTGCGTTGCTGGGGGTGCTGCTCCGAATTGTTGTTTTTGGACCATTGTGTTTTTATTAATTATAATATATATTTTATTTATTAATTCTGTATATATAATAGTTACTTATTGTGCTAATATCTTGTATTCTCGATATCATCTCCTTTTTTGTATGCTTTTTATTCATGAAATTTAATAAATTTTTAGATATCTCTTTTACCTTTCTGCTATCTTTATACTTCATACACCAATTATACACTTCCTCAAAATTACTTCTATTCACTTTTATATAATGCTCCCCCCCTTTCAACTCATCCAACAACCAATGCTTTGGAGAATCTTCACCTCTATTAACAAACAATAACATCACCGATCCCATACTCGCTTTCAAATAATAATCAAAAATACTCGGCACATCATTATACACCACCAAAAATTTACTCTTCGACTGCTCCTCAAACGTCTTGTATTCACTCAATAAACTTCCCGCTTTTATCTTCAACATCAAACTTTCCCTCTCCTCCTTTCCTCCCACCTTATTCTTCTTCCAATACTTTCGCAAACCCGACAAACCCTCCTTACCCACCAAACCTTCAGGATTACGCGCCGGAAGCTTCTTGTATTTTGATATAATACGAGAGTATTTTATTCCTCCTCTTCCTATTATGTAATACTTCTCCGCATTCCCTCTTTTCAACACTTCTTCAAATTTTTTCTCCATATCTTCAACTATACCTTCCCAAAGCTCTACCTCAGATTTCCTTACAACACCTTCCGGTATATTAAACCTCCGGAAACCCTCTTTTTGTACTGAACCTATACTCGACTTCGATGGCGTTCTGCTCTTCGCAGGTTTATACCCTGACGAATCACTTCTCGGAGAATCCCAACCTCTATTCTCATACATCGTCTTCTTGATACCCAAAGTCGAACGAGCCCCCTCCAAATTATAATAAGCATACACCACCTTATCATACATCGGTCCTCCCGCCAACTTACCAGATGGTGGGACATATGTCGGTATTGTCATCCTATACCCTTGATCCCACGGCCACCACCTATTTCCTCCATACGCCACCTTTTCCATCACCTCTTCCTGCTCTTCTTTACTCCCTGAACGCTTCAGTAACCATTTGTTCTTCTCAAACATTTGAGGGTCATACTCTATTTCCGTCATGTCTTTTACCGCCTTCTCCGAAGCGTGAATCTTATCTGGCCACAAATACGCCGCCTTTTCCCACTTATTGATGTTTCGTGTTCGCAGCATCGTGTTTATCCCTCCTTGTAAACCTGAATCTACACCTTCGTACTTTCGCAAAAAATTTACCAACTCCACCCTCGACATCATAAAACTCATCAAAGGTTCTTGCGAATAACAACCACTCACCGTATCCCTATAAACAACCTCTGACTTCTTTTTACTCCACTCCTTCACCAAACTATCACTATCAAAATATTTACACCCCAACGTATACCTACTTTTAGTAACACTCGCCCACTCTTCCGGTGAAGGTATTGGTATGTCTTCGTATTCTTTCATACCAACTCCCGATAACACAAAAATACCAAACCTATTACCCATTTCCCCTTTGGGAATTATTGGCGATCTCTTCATATTTATAAAAAAATCAAAATCCTCAACGCCTTCTCTACAAGCTTCCATTATCATATCTCTGTACTCTGCCATACCCCGCTCCGTTCGCCTGTAATTCTCAACTATGTAACAAGTCTCCGTCAACCAATCCACCTCCTTCTTAGGACGCCGCTTTTCCGGAACTTTGTCAAATTTTATCAGCTTTATCTTTTCGTTCACGTACTTTGCCTTAAAAAACGGAACCCAATGCGTTATACGATTATCACGCACGCTCACAAACACTCCCTCTCGTTCATTCCTAAATATATACTTAAACATATCATACAACGCTTTGCGTTCTTCAGAACCTTCCCCGCTTCGAGGAATCCACGGCATCCTCTTGTTTTCTATAATCTCTCTGAACTCCTTCTCCCTACCAACCGGCTTCCAAATATACTTCTCTCCGTACATTCCTCCTCGCTTGTCCCTTTCTTTCGTGTCCTCTTCGCATTTTGATAGGCTTTTATACTTTATTCTACCTGTGTTTCGAGGTGTCAGAGAATGGTCCACTTTATATCTCAACAACAAATACATCAAATACTTTCGCCGAAGACCACTTGACATCTTAGACAACTTTTTATCCATCTTATCTATAACCGCATTTCTCGACAACGAACCGCTCATTTATTTATAAGCTTTATTTTTATTAAAATATTTTCTTTTATTAAATATGAGATTCTACGCAATCCCCCACAAAGATATGCCCGCAAAAATTAACATCCCCAAAACCGGAGCTACAAGCAGAATTTCAAAAATTGAGGGCTGGAACATCAAAGACTTAAAACACGTACCCAAAAATAAAAAAGGCGCCCTCATCAAATACAACCCCAGCATCACCCTCATCAACAAAACCAAAAAATACTGCGACTACATTATGTGGTACAGAGCCACATTACCTTGTAAAAATAAAGGTAAACGCCCTCTTGCCCCCAGAGAACCTCCTTACAACAGCACCATGTGGGACTCCGACTGGAATTTGTGCTGGGACGGTGCGGGAATTTCAACCATCAGAGTCTTTAACGACGGCTCCGTAGAAGTTAAATCAGATTCTATACCCGTTTCAGAAACATCTCACGTTCTAGACGCTCGCCTCGTTTTCTGGAGAGACAACTTCCACATCATATACAACAGATACACTAAATACAAACCATTCCCCAACAGCAACCCCGAACTCGAAAACTGCCCTTCTTACGGAGGCGGTCTTTGTATAACCATGGAAACCCACCCCATAAAAATAACTAAAAAAAATATTTACAGCCTCGACTCCCCCCGCGTTCTTTGTAGAGATAAACACACCCGCTTCGAAAAAAATTGGTCTTTGGTTCTTCCAATACAGTCTCGGCGCCTCATCCACTACAGCTTCACACCTCAAATGAAATTCCTCGAATCTAGCGTAAATAAAGACCCTAACAAAGATACTTGCTCTTGGAAAATTTCACCCAACAGCGACTTCTTTCTCAAACTATTCAAATACTACAAAGACGTACTTCCCCCTCTTGTTGCCAACGGTATCGCCGTGACCACACCTCTTATCGATTTCGATAAACAACACTGGATCGGAATCGGACGAGTAAAAGTCGACTACAAAAAAATGATACTCGACTCTAATAACTCCATGAAAAATACCAAACTTGGTAAATTCATGAACCTACTCAGAACCGTTCTAGGCATCCCAAATGTTGCTCCAAAAGATTGGTTCAAATTCTCACCCCACATTCACTCAACTCTTCTTTACTTCTCTTTCTTCTACACCGTTAACAAAAAAACTCTCGCCATCGGACAGTTTAGTCCCGCTTACCTACCTCAATGCCCCGATGTTAACTACTTCGCCAGCATCACTTTCCCCGTGTCCATTCAACCTTTTACTAAAAATAACTTCGCCATCAGCCTCGGTATTGCTGATATCGACTGCGGAATCATAACAATAAGTCGCAAAGAAATTAGGAAAATGATGACTTATACCAACAAAACTAAACCTTCCGATTTCGATTTTCAAATTCAGACTTTCGAAAACCCTCTCCCCCACTTTCAGTCTTAGCCTCTAACCCCAACATACACATATTCATCTTTTTTAACACTTCTCTACACATCTCTTCCTGTTCAATCGCAGAATCTCTGTACTCTGCTAAACATCCCACATACTTTACCCAGTCCTCTTTACATTTCTTATCACGCTTTCCTCTCAATGCCAAATTTAAATGAGTTAACATTATTTATACCACTCATTTAAATTTGACATTTTTTTACGCATATCAGAGTTACTTAAATATTTATTTCTTTCCTTTTATTATGACCCACTGCCTACCTCTCAAAAATTCTAGCTACCTAGAAATTTTTATAGGTCCCATGTTCTCCGGAAAAACTTCAAAACTTATAGACGTTTACAATCATTGCCTTCTATTAAATATTCCCGTCGCGGCTATAAACTTTTTTAAAGACGTACGTTACGGAAAAGACGTAATTTCTACTCATAAAAATATTAAAATACCTTGTTTAATGTGCTCAGAATTTCTTCACGATCTATACGACCCTGATGGTAGAGATATTTGTAATACAGAAGACCAAATCTCTAAAAGGTTACCCACAGAACAAAACATTTCCGACGCAAAAGTTATTCTCATAAACGAAGCTCAGTTCTTTAACGACTTAGACACTTGGGTCCAAAAAATGCTAAGTTCTAAACATAAACCTAATATTTTTATAGCTGGTCTCGACGGAGACTCAAACAGAGATAAATTTGGGAAAATTTTAGATCTCATACCTTTTTGCGATAAAATCACTAAACTTACCGCTTTTTGTACCCATTGTAACCAAAATAAATTAGCCATTTTCTCTCACCGCCTTTCAAATCATAACACACAACAACAGATTATTGGAAATAGCAATAAATATATACCTCTTTGTAGAACATGTTTTGAAAAACTTAATACTATTTAAATATATTATTATTATTATTATTAATGTCTCATTGTTTTCCTAAAGAAATATTTGGTTTAAAATTTTATTCAATAGAAGATAAAAACTTTTTCGGTTTACCGAAACCGTCTAACCACTTTGACCAGTTTGACCAAATTAAAACTGTAACAAAAGAACTTTTACATCTTAGAAAAAATGAATACGAATATTTAGATTTATTCGACGATTTTAATTTTTCAAAAAGCGATTTTGAAATTATTTTAAATAAACAATTAGAAAAATGCAATTTACCCGATATTATGAATAAATTTTGCAATTTATACTTTATAACAGAGTTTACAAAAGCATGTTCGTTTTCCAACAAGCATCAGTATAAATTGTTTTATTTCAATTTTTTTAAAGAATTAAATTCTAGATTCATGTTTTATTATCATTTAATTAACCAAAAACTTAGGTTTAAAAAAAATAATATTAAAATTATTTTACTCAATAAACATCATCATTGTGTCAATTACATACTAAAACATTTTGACAAAAAAGAAATATTACCTACAATTGTATCACTTGATTCTCACCCAGATATGAACGCCGAACCATTCCCATTAACCGAAGAATTTGACGAAGAAAAATATGACCCAGGTATGGTATTAGTACCTATTCTTTCTAGATATACTAAAAATCAGGGTTTTGTTTGGGTAAGACCTCGAGAACACTCCTTATTACACAACGCAAATTTAAATTGTAAAATGAAATTAGATATTGTAAAAAATAATAATAAAATAGAGTTTATATTAAATACAGAAAATAACAAAAAACCGGCACCAATAATTAACACAATACCTATAAAATATATAGAAACTAGCGACCTATTCTGGTTCAATGATAATTGTATTGAAGATATCTCACCTAATTATATTTTAAATATCGACTTAGATTATTTTGTAACTAATGGTGATTCTTATAATCTAAAAACAAACTTTTGTGGAGGAGATCTTGCCACAATTTCAAGAACTGATCCAAAAAATTTAATAGATAAAGAAGAAATTAGACATATTATAAGAAAATTGGAAATGTTTTTCAATACAATAACTAAACTTAAAAATTCTGGTAAAATACCCTGTTACATTGTATTATGCGACAGCACCGACCCAGATTTGTCTTTATATGACGTACCATATAGAAATGTAGAGGAAGGCTTCGAATCTGGATTTAACACGTACACGCCTCCTGAAGCGTGTCTTTGGTTGAAAAATACCATTCTTCAAAACTTAAGTTCATTATTAGAAGACGAAATTTGTTTTGATTAATTACCGGATATTTTTCAGCTTTTTTTATAACTACTATATTTAATAACAAACTGAGATGGACCTTATTTCAACTACCAATTCTTCATCAAGTGATAACGAAAACAGCCCAACATCTATTTCTTCAGAAAGGAATAAGAAAGCCATTACTAAACTTAACAAGGTTCTAAACGAAGCCGGCGAAACTATTATCGAATCTACTGCTGAAAATATACAAGATTTAACCAATGTCGATACATCTTTTCTTACAAAATTAGGTTCCAAAAACAACCTCGATACTATATCCAACTTATTAATTGATAAGGTTATCCAAAATATACCCACCGACCACAACAAAAAACCAATAGTCGAAATTTCAACCATCTGGGACATTTTAGACATAACCATGATCATCGTTGTCAATCTCAAAAATAAAACACAAATTTCAGGTATTCAAGCAAAAAATATCGTTTTAAGAATATTATACGCCATCGTTAACGACTTTGCTGAACAACCAGAAAAAGAGATATGCCTCAACTTACTCAAAAATTCTATACCTCACGCCATCGACCTCATCATAAAAGCTAAAAAAGGAAAACTCGATTTTAACAGCAAAATTTTAGATTTCACAGGAGATGACAAAGTAGATTTAAAAGACCTAAGTCTATGCTCCCGCTTATGCAAAAACTACTGTTGTAAACTTTGATTCATTTAAAGCTTATCTATTTTAACTATTAATATTATGTCCGAATTTAATGCTCAGCAAAAGGATGCTCAACAAAAGGATGCTCAAGAAATTACTAATTTTAATTTAGATAAAGCACGGCTTACCAATGATTTCATTGCATATCTATTAAATTCTATCTCCACATTTCCACAAAAAAGCTCCACAATCTTAAATTTAATCCACGATTTCAATAATAATACTTTAACAATAGACAACTTTCTTAATTTTAATAACAAACTGATTAATTACAACGATATCGAGTTAGACAACAAACTACATATCACTTTTAAAACAATTCACGCAAAAATAAACAACAATGTTTTCAACACGTTTACTCGACCTATAACTGCATGTTCTTCTTCAGAAAAACCCATAAAAAACCTATACAAACACACCGATTTAGAATTAATAAAGCATAACACCTACTCTTTTCAAAATGACGACATAAAAGTCTACGACGATGTTGTGCCTTATAAACTTATACAAATCATCGACAATTTTTGTTTTCACGGAAAATACAACATGCACGCTAGCGGAACAAAACCTAATGTAAAGCCTAGCACGTTTTTATCACAAGATTTAATCGATAATGTATATTTCGAAAAAATATTCACAGAATTTATAATTCCAAAAATTGAAATACCTAATAAAAATAAATTAAGATACAACAGATGTTATATTAACTTACATTTATACGGATGCCCCGGTGCTTGGCATAATGATGGACCAGGTCTTGGTCCTACTATTCTATTATACCCAAATTCAAAATGGAAATCAGAATGGGAAGGTGCCACCGCTTTTAACACAAATTTAAACACTTCAGAAATTTGTTACGTCGACCCCAAACCTGGAAGAATTGTAATGTTTAAACCCTATCTATTACATAGAGCTACCGATATGAGTGTTTACGCTCTAAGAGAAGATGTATGGAGGTATACTATTGCTTATCATTGCCATTTTGTTGAATAGCTTTATTAAATATTTCAAATGTATAATAATGAATATACTACTCTTTATTTCTCATATTTTCACTAGACGCTCTTTCCTCGTTGCTATGATTCCTCTCGACCGCATAAATAATAAAACTGTCCTCAGCCCAGAACCCGTCGGAATGGTTACTTCCTGCTATTTTGATTTTAAAACAAACGGGTGGGTACCCTTCGAATACAACTTCATCTAAAAATTATATACCATTTAATTCCCCTAAAGCTCTACTTCTCGTTTTAATTATTTCCCAACAAGTATACCCCGCACCGCCACACATCCCTAGTATTGCTGAACCAAGTAAAGGTTGACAAATATCCTTAATACCTTCACAACTTCTCCACGCATCAAATATATTACGAACAACATACCCGTTAATTAAATAATACCCCAATATTTTTGGAACGCATATTACAAATACAGCCCCCGTAACACATTTAAATATGTTCTTATTTGGTTGACTCACATATTCGCCAAATCTATTACCGCACTTTATTCGAATACAGCATTCCCTGCCTGACGTATTCGGTGTTACAGCTTGCTCAGTTTCAGACGTAATATGTAAAAAATGTGTTGTTGTAATTGGTAACCTACATTGCGGACAATTTTTATTATCTAATTTTTTGTATGATATTGTACATTGCGAACACATTCTAAAAGAGCATTTTTTATTGCCACATATCAATAAATTATCCATGTCAATTGTATCAAAACATACATTACATTCTTCGCCATTATAAGACATACTTACCAAAAGGCTTATTCTTTTATTTTCGTTAAATCCTATTTTTTACACATATACTAAGTATACCAATAATTGCGGTTAAACACCGTATATATATATATTATACTTAGTATATGTACTATGATTACCTGATATTAGGAGCCGGTCCGGCTGGTTTACAATTAGCATATTTTCTACATAAAGAAAACAAAAATTACGCCGTTTTGGAAAAAGATACAATATGTTCATTTTTTAAAAAGTTACCAAAACATAGAAAACTAATATCATTTAATAAACCTCACATTATCAACAATTTTGATCATGAAGATTACGGAAAATTTGGCATAAATATTAACACAAATGAAGTGCATATGCGTTATGACTGGAATTCTCTTTTGAGTGATAATGAAGATTTGACATTTCGTAAATATACCGAAGACTTTTTCCCTAATGCCGATATTATGGTAAAATATATGACCGATTTCTCTAAAATAAATAATCTCAACGTCATTGAAGGTATTAATATTATTAATATTGATAAAAATAATGACTTATTTAAATTAAGATACAATAATGATAATATAAATGATTACTATCAATGTAAACATTTAATTATTTGTACCGGTTTATCTAAACCTAATATACCTACAGAAATTGATGGAATAGAACATGCTATAGGGTATGAAGAATTAGAATTAAATGATGAATTATACAAAGGCAAAAAAATAGCTATATTAGGAGCAGGTAATTCAGCAATGGAAACAGCAAATTATTTGTTAAATAAAAGTTCATACATTTTGATGTTTGCGAGATCTAAGAGAAAATTAGCAAGCGATACCCATTACGTAGGTGATATAAGAGCAACGCACAGCAACTTTTTTGATGTATTCCAATTTAAAACATTAGGGATATTTGATGTTTTTAATTATGATTATTACATAGTTAAAGACAAGAAAAGTTCTGGTGACAAATTTACAGTTAATGGGCAGATGAACTTCGATATGGTAATAAGGTGTTTAGGTTTTAAATTTGATGATTCTATATTCGCAGAATCTATAAAACCCCAATTATATAAAAATAAAGTCCCATTAATATCCGACAATTTTCAATCACTAAATGTAGAAAATCTATATTTTGGAGGAAGTATAACACAATCTTTGTCATATAAAAAAGGTACATACGGGTTTATACACGGTTTTCGTTATATAATGAAATATATTTCAAATATACTACTTGATAATAAAGAACAACATATTTATCAGTTAACATCTTATGCTCTTTATAGAATAATTTTTAAAGTAATAAACGATAATTCCTGTATTTTTCAATTATTTGAAAACTTTTGTTATGTCTTATTACTTGATCACGAAAAAAAAACAATTACAGATATTGGTGAAATGCCCGTATCAAAAGCTCTTAAAATGACAGACTATGATAAAATACTCATTACTTACGAGTATAATTTAGAAAAACGTGATGATCAATTTGATAATTATTTAAGAGCACCGATATATGTAGGATTTACATCTAGATTCTTTCATCCAGTATTAAGATACATTCCAAAAGACACCAATTTTTATCTTTTTAACGATTTTGATGATTTGAAATATAAATGTGAGACAAAAATTCAATGCGTATGTGGCAATTTTGAAGAGTTTAATTATATGAATAAACATACAATTTGTAAAGATTGTTCAAATGAAGCAGTATGTAAGTACTGTTTAAATAAAGAATTAATTTCAAAATTTGAAAATAATAAATGTCGAAAATGTCGAGGTAATACTAGTGATAATATTTATAAAAAAATATACGATAACCACAAAACTAATTGTATTTATAGATTTGATTTTTTGGAACAACCAACAAATATATATGCGCTTGAAACATATTATAGAGCCATTAAAAGATTTTTTAAATTTATAAATAGTGATACTTGTTCTAATGTAGAACACAAGATTATTCTGGAAAATTATGGATATTATGAAGATTATGAAGTTAACGACGAAAATAGAATAGAAAACTTGTGGACTATTAAAGGCGAACACCCATTATATGAAGATATAGAAAAACGCCCTTTTCAAATTAATTTCTTATTCATGGGAACCGCTATTTATCCAAAAACAGAACAGTTTCCATTGGAAGTATGCTTTGAATATTTAAAACTTGTAGAAACCGATACAAGAAGACTCGAAGGTTTAAACAGTTTAATTAATATTATAGAAAATATTAAGTAATACTTTCCTTATTTAAACAAACCTAAATTCATTTTCCAACTTGTAGCTATATTACCCCCCTCTGCTTTTGCTCTAATTTCAAATTCACCAACTATTATCGAACCACTATTATGTAGTCTAACTTCTGCGCCAGTAACCGGGATTACATGTTTTTTGGAAACAGATAGCATGTTACCGACACATTTTAATTCAGAGCGTCGGGCATTTTCAAAATCGTATAATTTTCGAATTCTTTCGTCTTTGTGGGCAGAATCCAAGAAAAAATACTTAAACAAACTCATATACTCTTTCTTTATTCTATCTCTATTTTCCACTTCGTATTTCTTATCAAGTTGATTCCACCTTTTCACCTTCTTTTCTTCCATAATTTCTGCTTTTATTTTTTTTGCGTTTGCGTTTGCTTCTTCTACTTTCTTTAGATCTTCTTCCGTAATAACCAAACTCTTTATAAAAATACTATTTTTACCTGTTCCGTAATTACCTTGCGTAAAATCACCCCCTTTCGTTTTAAAACTAATGTTTAACTTTTCATCCACTTCATACTCACATGCCGGCAAAAAACTACGCAATTTAAAAGGATCAACAACTGTAACTGTAATATCAGCTGTAGTGTTCTCCTTCCTGTTTCTAGCACCAGTTCCCCATTCTTCAACACATCTTAAACCACGCTCGTGACACGATTCTTTAAAATGAGTGATTTGTTGTTCCTCATTTTTAAGTTGCTTAGTTGTAACATTCTTCTTACCACTCAATAGTCTTTCTACTTTTTTCTTTTTGTTACCGCTTTTAGCTAATCCTCTACTTCTAAGTTTTTTATCAAGGCTAGAATTAGTTTCTTTCATAAGTTTGTGTTTAGTCAATAAATATATTAAAAAACGTCTTTTAGTTTTTTCTGTTAACTTGTTTATAAAAGATGTGAACTTTATTTGAACGTCTTCTCTATTTTCCGGCATCTATTACATTTAGTTAATATTTTTTATAATAAATATTTCTGATGATTTCTTGGATTTATTCATTCCGTAAGCCCAAGAAGAATCTATTATTGTATAACCTGAATACAACTTTCTTATATAATCACAATCATTATAAGTTAACAACCAATTGCTTTTTCCTCTCAAACACTCTTCTAAAGCTTCGTGCTTGAAATTCTCGTGCATATCCCCGTTTTTACCGTACAGTTTGGACTTGCTACCCAAATAATAAGGAGGGTCCAAGAATATAAAACTTCCCCGACCAAAATCTTGTTCTAAAAAAACTTCAAAATCTAAGTTGCTGATTGACAAATCTTTCAAATCTAATTTTCCTACTCTTTCTACAGAACTAACTGTAAACCTTGATTCGCTAGATTCTTGAGAATAACCCCCCGATAACGTAGCTCCACTAAAAGAACAACGATTTATTACAAAATACTTCATCGCATTTGACATAACATCTTCATCTTTCATTATTGACTCTCTATACTCTTTAAAAATCGAACTAGTTATTTTACCAACTTTCCCACCCAACTCCGTTACCAATTCGTTTTTTCTTTCTTTACACACATCCCAAAAATTATACAGAGGATAAAACTTATCATTTGCCACTATACTGTAACCGTATTTTTTTTGTAAAAAAAATTCAAACGAACCTCCTCCAAAAAAAGGCGACACTACAACTTTGAAATCTGCCATCTTGAAATTATTCATCAGTATTTCATCTAAAATTTTACAAGCACGTGTCTTTCCACCTGGATATCTTAAGGGAGATTTGTTATTCATTATTTATGTACGCTGTCTTTTTTTAAATAACCTATCACACTGCGGTTCCAAAAATCTCGTGTTCAAACTAAATTACACAGAGAGTTTTCTTGTACGTATTTTTGTTCCGGAAGAAATTTAAACCACCACGTCGTTGTACAATAAATACGAAATAAATACCGTTATCAGTATTATCAAAATAATACTGTACAAATTAGAATTTTCAGAACCTCCATCGTAGATTTTAGAAATGCCCAAATCTGAAGATTTCAATTTCAATTGATAAGATGTATTAAAAAAATTCAACATTGACGGAACCATTTGATCAGTCAAAAAACTTAACCCCATTTTTAACGTTCTTACAACCACACTTTTATCTTTCACCTCTCTCCACTGCGTTGCCGAATTCTGATACCCCAAAAATATATTCGCAAATATAACCAAACTATTCATCAACCCTCTTATTTTATTTGAACCGTAAAAAAAACGTGGGATCGTATTCTTCTTCGTTGTATCCAAATTTAAATTAGATTCCGTCCTATTCAATACAAACACTGATATAAAACCCGATATTGCCAATAACACATGAACCCCCATCAACTGCTTCGTTTTTGTCTTAAAATTCAACGCTCTCCTATACAACATTACCAACAAACCAAATAACAGTAACTGTATTATCGTTAACATTATCAACAACTCGTTCTTTCTATCATACTTATATGTCAAATAACTACACCACACAAAATGACACAACGTCATTATAGCCACACACAACATATAATAATCCGTCGTAGTTGTCGCCATCTTACCAAAATATCCACGACTCAACGTTTTTTCCCTCGGAAGCAAAGGTCCTATAAACGGGGTTTGAAATGGCTCCGGTTTTTTATAATAATCTTTAGAAGGTCTTACAAACGGAGTTTCGAATAACTCCGTTTTGTCATAATAATCTTTAGAACTTTGATACAACGCATACACATCTGCCAACATGGCACCCGTTCCCGTTATCGTAGAATTTACTCTTCCGCTTTTCTTAGTTATAAAAGTTGCTTTCTTACCATTGTCGTTGTATTCTTTTTCATCGCTGAACCTCGTTATATCATTCGTTAAACTTAACCAATCTAACACGTATCCTAATATAGCAAAATATAGCACTAATTTTGAATTTGATATATTCTTTTCTTTGTCGTAATACATAAATATAAATAATAACAACACCGTAGGCACTAATATACTCCCTCCCGTAATTTGATCCGCTTTTTGTGCCATCTCTTTTTCGTTAAATACCACGTAAAACAACATCGTTAAAAATAATACGCAAATTATACTTAGCAACCGAACGTAGTTATTATTAACTTTCGGAAAACGCTTCATTGTTAATATTCGAGGCGGTGGTGGTATTTTGAACATATTTAATTGTAATATACATTTTTTTTTATAAATAAATGTATATGTACATTCTATAATACAAGT
>CEUA01194539.1_pt1 | contig 14889 bp, 12 predicted proteins | sample 361541 | NCBI WGS metagenome assembly CEUA01 (sample SAMEA2623079, study PRJEB7988) | marine metagenome | isolation source: saline water (ENVO:00002010), including
TTAAATTCATTTACAAAATATTTAATTGTCCATAACCCTAAAGAATCGGGCGAATAAACTTTCTTTTCATTTTTTTGACAAGCAAAAACTAAAAATAGTATAATTAAAATTTTCTTCATATCATAAATTAAAACGTTATTAATATAACTGCAAAAATTAGTATAACTGGAATTGAGCAAATTATAAACCACATTAAAAACCTTATTAAAAAAATTGTCTTTTTCATTTAAAATATCAATTATAACTTTCTAAAAATTAAACGATATAATATCATAAATAAATTTTTTCTTAATAATCTATTAACTTTCAAAGTTTCAATAATACTTCTTAACACATAGAAGCGTTTTATCATGATGTATATCATAAAAATTATTAGTACTATAATTAAATAGCGTAACATTAGATATTAATTAAAATCCATTTGTATTATTAAATTTTTAATATTTTATTATAATTATATTTTATTATAATATTAAATCAAGTTAATTTCATTAAAATTATATTACAAAACAAATAAAAAACATCTTAAAAATATTGTATAATTTTTTAAAAAAATTTTCCCACTCTTATTTTTATTATTAATTTCAACTATTTTTAGTCCACAACTAAATTTAGGTAAATCTGATGAATTTATAATTTATAAAATATTTATATGAAAAACTCTAATTCAAGATTTTAATTTTATTAATATTTCACTGCCATTTTCTAAAACATTTATAATTTTATAACAAATATTATATTCACAAACTTTATTATCATTAACAATAAATTTTTCATAATTTTCTTTGGCAGATAAACGTTTTTTATAGTTAATTAGGTTAGGTCCTAAATTGTTCATAATATTATTTTTTTGATGCTTACTAAAAATTATGATATCATAACCCTGTTCCCAACCATCAAATATCCCCCAAAATAAATCTATATTAAAATTATTATTACTATTAGGAAAAAATAAAACAGGGTCATAAATAACATTTATTTTTTTATTTAAACTAGTTGAATAATCTTCTAAAAAATGAATAGTTTCAAAATATGAGTTCATATTTATTTTATATTCTTTAGTGCTTGTTCTATTTGCTAATTTTGAATAATAATCCATATTGTTAGGATACCAATAAAAACAAACTATTACAATTAACAAACATAAAAAAGTTATAGATGATAACTTTGGAATAAATTTATTTGTTATTTCCAAATTTAAATCTAGAATAAATTTTTCCGATAAGGAAATAAGGCCAATTAAAATTAAAAGAAAAAATGGGAATATATATACCCCATATAACCTATTTGTTCCCAAAAATATTAAACATAATGTTATATTACTACCTAATATCAATAATAAACTGCAATAAATATCAAACATAGAATTTTTCAACTTATCACTATATATATATAATGCAATAAAAAATAATAACGCTGATAAAGTAATTAAACAAATATTGATAATTACCGATGAAGAAAGCCATTCATGAAAAAAATAATAAATCCAATTCCAAAAACTTATACTTGAATCATCTGCGTTATGTCCAATATTTAAAAATGTTGCGTTAATCCATTTATAAAACCCTGTTTTATAATGAAAATATATGTAAATAAAATATGATATAATTGGATTGAGTATAATAATTAAGAATGTTAAAAAATAATTTATATAAAGAAATTGTTTATATACTATTTTTGTTAAAATCCAATAAATGAATAATGATATGATAAAATGTACAAATAGCATGGGAACTGCTATCACCAAACCAAAGCCTATATAAAAAAATATAGCTAACATTTTAGATTGTAATTCAATAACGGAATTTTTTTTTGATTTATAAAATATATCTAAAAAAATTACAATTAAAAGCAAAGGTAGAATTGAAATTTTTATTCCATAAGCAATACCTAATAAAACCCAAAATACTTTAGAATTATTACAATTGTAATATTTATAAAAATATAAAAATAAAGATAAAAAAAATAATTGAAGAGGCTCGGGCTTTGGCATACTCATATAATATGAGGTAAAGGGCAAATTCAATAAAGACACAAGAGTGATTATTCTAAAAAACCAATTTTTAGTAAATGTTATAGAAAAAATAATAAAAGAAGATGTGAGAAAAAAAACACTGGACATTCTTAATGTAAATATTAGGCCCTGCTCTCCAAATAATATTTGAGGAATTAGCGCAATTAAAGCATTTATATTCCAAAATAATTTACCATAACGATTATCTCCTCCATCAATAATTAGAAAAAATAATTGTTTAATTCCATCATGATTAAACATACGTTTGATACCATCAAATAAAATACCTTCATCCATAAAAAGAACAAATCGACCTTCTATTAAATCAAAATTTGCTATTCCCGTTATTATTATTGTGAATATAATTAATAATGAAAAAAATGATTTCCATATTAAATTTGTTTTGTGTGAATAAACCATTTGGTACCTCAAAATTAATAATATAATAAAAAATTAATAAAAATCAATTTTAATGATCTAATTAATCCCATTTATTAATATTAGTAAATTTGCAGCAAATAGCATCAAAGTATATTTGTTCTTTTATTAAATATTCTTTGTACATATTAATTTTTTCTTGCTGGTTTTGAAGGTCAGGAGATACCAAACATAATTTAAAATTATTATTTTTAAATAATTTATAAGTTATTTTATCTATTGGTAATTTTGAAAAGCAATCTACCCAAATCCACCGGATTTTTGATCTCATATTAATAATAGTATCAATACCTTCATATTCAGAAAATCGAAGAGCAATATTATTCTCTCCAAGATTAATTAAATAATTAACCATTGGAAATGTGCTATCTAAAAAAAAATATTTTTCTATATTATATTTTTTAATTAACTCTAAAACTCTAAATTCTATTCTTTCACTTTTAATATTTAATATTAAAGTACCATGATTATAATTTTTCAATAAATCTTCAAAATCCTCACCATCCATAAATGGATCATGTTGAAGAACTAATTTATTATTAAAATCTCTTAAATCTACTTCAATACCAATTGTTTTAGGTAAATTTTTAAGATCATTTATTTTATTAATTCTATGAGCTATAAACTCCATTATATATATTTTTTCATGTTATAACTAAATGATATGGTTCGTATAATAAATTTATATTTTGCTAATAAACTAGTATTCCATTTTGATTGACCATGAATCCTTTCTGGGAATGACACATTAAATCTAATAACTCTTAAACCTATTTTTTTTGCCATATATAATAAATATAAATCAATTGAAAAATCTTTGGGAATATTAGATAGTTTATTAAAGTAATCTTTATGAAATATATTTGGCTGAGCATTAATATCTAATAATTTTTCTCTTAAATAGATTGTTTCAAAAATACTCATCCCTATAGTAAAACACTGATCAAATAGTGGTCTTCCTTTTCTATTACCTTTAACATAACAATTACAAGAATCATTCTGCCGTTCTATAATTTTTAATCCTTTTAAAACATCAGAGGGGTCCGTTTGCATATCTGCATGCGTATAGCTAAGAAATTCTCCTTTAGCAATTTTAAAACCATAAGTAATTCCATAGCCATAGCCTTTATTTGTTTTTATAGTTACAGTTCTAAGAAAAGAGTATTTATGAATTATTTTTTTTAATAATTCATTGGTGCTGTCAGTTGAGCCATTATCAACTAAAATTAATTCAATATCATCCCTATTTATAATTGTATTAAACTTATTTATAATAATAGGAATATTTTTTACTTCATTATAACAAGGTATAATAATTGATAGTTTTATTTTTTGCATTCAAAGGTAATATTTATGGAAATTATAATAATTAAATCAAAAATTGGTCTAAATTAAAAATAATATTAGATTGGAGTGTAAACAACCACCTACCTATAATCTTGCTTAAAATAAGTAATTTTATTTTCTAATTCATCTATTTTATCTTTATTAATTGTTAAATCGTTATATATATAATAAGGATGCCATAGTGATTTATGAAAAAAACTTTGCCAATAAATATATGTGTTATAATCTTCTGGTGTTCCCCAAGAAATATAATGCTCAACTTCAAAAATTTTAATTTTATATCCTAATTTAATAAGTTCGCCCATCATGCTATCTACATAATATTCATTATTAACTTGAATCTTTTTATTCATAAGATTAACTAAAGCTTCATTAAAATATTTTATTTTTTTAAAATAAAATGTGCCAGAAATTGCATGATCATTAAATGTAGTTGCTGAAATTGGTTTTTTTACGGAAACTCCAATAGCATTACCATTTTCATCTAGTTTTACCCATCCAAACATATGAGGATTTTTTCTACTTGATATATTATTTCTAAAGGTGAATATAATTCCATCTGTTGTTTTATCAGATATAAGATTTTGATATTTTTCAGTATCATATATAATTGCATTATCACTGGCTGTTATTAATAAAGAATCCTCTTCATTCAAGCCAGCTAACCCCTTACTACATGTTATAGCCTGTCCTTGTGTTACACTTGAAATACCTAAAAGTTTATAATTCGAAAATTCCTTATCTAAAAAATACTTTAAGGAATAATTTTTTATATGTTCTTTCAAAGCAACAAAAATATACTTATCAGAAATAGGATTAGAATTTACTGCTTGGATAACCATAGGCTTGCCACTAATATCAATAAATGGCTTTGGTGTTTTAAATCCTGCATCACTAAATCTTTTGCCTCTTCCTGCCATAGGAATAAGGGTTATGGTTTTTTGAAATGGTTTATAACTATATAAATCTTTAATTATAGCCTGAAAATATCGCGACCAGTTTTTATATTCTTCAAGATCACTTGGCGTTCCCCACTGCAACATATGTTGAATATTATATAAAGATACCTTTAATCCATCCTCTAACATAAGATTGTAAACTAAAGAAACATAAAATTCATCCATAATATGTATAGAGTTATCGATCAATTTTTTAAAATATTTTTTTACATAAAAACCTCTTTTAAAATAATAAGTACCATTTGATGCATATTCATTCATTCTATTATTAGTAAATGATTCTTTTTCTTTTACTGAAATCGCCCACTGTTTCTTATCCTTAATAAATGCATAATTTGTAGAACCTAACATATGTGGATGGAAATTTTTATATGCTGGTATTGCACCATCAGCATTTCTCTTTCTTGTATGATATAAAAAATCATTATAATCCCAATAAGTTCCAAAATCACAATAATTTACAATTACCTCTTCATCATCTTGAATATAGTCATTAATTAAAGTAACTGCATATACTGGTCCTTTTTTGTGATTTGGAATTTCTAATATATTTGCTTTGGGTTTTATATCAATTAAAATTTCTCGCATATTTGTATTTTTAAGGTGATTAGAATTACAAATAAATGTAAATTTATTTTCTTCTGGGAAAAGATTACAAACATGCTCAATAATAGGTTGTCCATCTACTTCAATTAATGGTTTCGGCAATGTATACCCTGCATCAATAAATCGCTTTCCTATTCCTGACATTGGGATAATAATATGCATAATTATTTTTTTTGTCTATATTGTTCAGCTTCCCAACTAGCAAGATATTTCATTTCCTTACCTGATAAAGACTGAACTTGATTATTATAAAAAATGGACATTAGATGAAATTTTAGCACTTCTTCAATTTCTTTATTTTTTCTTAAGCTTTTTGACACCAAGAATATTTTTTCATTAAAGATAATAATTTTAGGTAATTCATTATATTTCAATTGATACTTTTTAATTGATTCAATATCATTTTCATTATTAATCTCAATAGTTTCATAACCGCAATAAACAAAAGTATCCGGTGAGCAAGGGAGAGTAAAAAAACACTCTTTACTATTTTGCAACATCTTATTAATAAATTCATCTTCACATAAGGAGCATATTAAATCAACTTGCTCCACTCTACTAATTAGATAAGAAATTTTAGTAGTATACTTATATTGATTTAAATCAATTGATAAAAAATTTTCAATTTTTTCAACTACATATTCTGTTTTAGTTATGATGTCATCAACTGAATTAGAAGAAATAATTAAACCATGATTTTGTAAAAAATAAATATGAGGAATTGTATTAATAGTTTTAAGTTTTTTTTGTAGAGCAATAGCTAGTTCTATTCCTGGAGTAAAGTAATCAATTAAAACTATATTATCTTCTTTAAAAATTTTATTCAATAATTGTTTCCAATTATCTTTAATAACTAATGTCATTACAGCTATCGGGTGAGTATGTAAAGTGTATTTTAATAATAGTGAATGAATTAATGTTTCTATGGAAGGTCTATTTGTTTCAAGAGTTGCACTTTTGATTAATCTAGCAGTTAATAAATCCCTTTTTCTTTTATCTTTAGTTATTATAATATTTTTATTACTAATTATATCAATTACATCTTTAGTTTTTACTTTAGCAACACCTTGAAACTCATTTAACTCACTAAGTAAAAAACCTGATGCTTTAATTAACATTTCTCCATTTTCAAGTTTTACAGATGTATTCCCTCCGGCAGCCTGGATAAGATCATATCTTTCTCCCGCAAATTTTGAAATTTTAACTAGGTTTTTATAATCGTTCATACCAAATTAAGTATCTCTTTAAAATATGCAACTTCAATTACTAAGTCTTTATTATAACTTTGTTGAATTTGTTCATGATTCAACCAAATTGATTTAATCCCTAAATTTGATGCACCACAAATATCTTTATTATAATTATCACCAATCATACAAATATCATTTCTACTTAATTTAAGCTTTTCCAGACCTAGCATAAACATGCTTGCATCAGGTTTTTCTATTCCACATTCTTCACTTGAAACAACTAAATGAATATAGTTGTCTAAATTAAGTTTTTTAATTTTTCTATATTGAATATGGGCCGTAAGATCTGTAACTAAACATATTTTACCTTTATATATTTTGATCAATTCAAAAACCCCTTCAAACAACTTCATTTTACTTAAAAAATTATCCCAATAGATATCATAAATTTTAAGTGCCTTATCTAAAGCATTAATCTCCATATACTCCAAAAGGCCTTGTATATATAATAAACGATTATGCGAAGAAGCTGTATCTTTTAATTTAATTTGAATATTTTTTTTAGCTTCATTATAATTATTAATAATAGTGATTTTATCAATTTTAAATTCTTTATTAATATAGTTTATAATTTTACTAAATGCATAATCATGAGCATCACAATAACTATATAATGTATTATCTAAATCTAATAATATACCTTTATATTTCATTAACTCTCTTTTAATTTTTCGCTAATCATTAACAATACTACAAATTGAATAAATCCTTTATAACCCTTTAAAAACTGTGCCTTAGGATCTATAATTTCATTAAGATTTAATATATATTTAAATGCAAATAATTTAAAATCTAAATTGGGCTCTTCTTTTATAATAATAAATTGCGTATTAAGATCCTCATTATAATTCCATGTTGATATTTCTTCAATATTAGAAATGATATGCTCAATATTAACATTCGCGTTTAAAGTTAATTTGAGACCTAAACTAACTTTTTCAGTATCCTTTCCACAATCAAATTTATTAATACTAAAGAAATGTATAATAAGATCAGCAAAATTTATTTGTGGATAAATATGCATTTTATAGTCTTCTTTTCTAGAGTCTAATTGTTCAATTATTTTCTTCTTTGTATATCCTCTTTTTGAGATATCACGTAAAATCTTCCAATGTTTCCTTAATTTATATTCAGTGTCTATATAAATTTTTAAATCCATTATTTTACGTAAATTAGGAAGATAAAAAGTATGTAAGCCTGAAATAGCTATAAAATCAGCAGGAAATACTTTTTTAGGTGAAATAAATTTTCCCGTAGTATGATTATATTCACTCCTTAATATATTTTGATTATGTTTTAAATCATAAACTCCTTTTGCTAAATCATGCATATTATTTGCCTTAGGATCTAAGTGAGTATAATTTTCCCAATTTTTACTTTGACGCTCCCACTTATGACCAGCATCGCCTTCTAAAATAATCAGATTATCATTTAATAATAAGGCAATACTATTAATAAAAGTTGTCTTCCCAGAACCACTATCTCCAGAGACACCAATTGTTAAATTAGTTTGTTTTTTATATATGGTATTGTTAGCAATACCATATTTATAAAATGAATACATCACAATTAAAAGCATTGCCTCAAGTAAAGTATAGCTAAAATTAATTAATTGAATATTATCTATATTAAAATTAATGTAATTATTAAGAAATACAATATTGGTGTATTCATCTTTATAAAAAAATATAAAGAATAATAGATAAAAAAATGAAAATGCTGAATGCAGTAAAATTGATTTATAATAATTATTATTATCAATAAAATACATTGAAGTAAAAGGAACAAGCCAAATAAACCATCCAGGTGCAGGATAAATTAAAAAAATTGTAACTGAAAATAATAAACCAATATAAAAATTTAATAGTATTTGATTTATTTTTCTTTGATCAAAAAAATGAAAGTATATTAAGAGTATAGCTAAAATAGGAAATAAAATACTCAAAGATCTTACTTTAAAAAAGAAATCAAATAACATTGCTTGTTTTGGATTTAAAAGTACCATTTCTATAAAACCAGAGCTCATTATATATGGTAAATCAATTATAATTAATGTTATTATTGGTACATATAAAAACTTTAAAGATTCCGAAAAAGAATATTTTTTTAAAGAAAATAAAAATAAAAATGGTAATGTTCCTAAAACATGTAATTTAGTTGACATGGCTAGTCCCAGATATAATGCGGATAATGTAATTTTATTTTTTGATAAATAAAATAAAGAATAAATTAATAAAGCCATAGGAATGATATCTAACTGCGAATGTATATATGTACCATATAAAACTATCGGATTAAGAAAGTAAAATAACAAGATTTTATTTTTCTTATTAGGAAAAGAAAATAATAAAACTTTATAGATAAGTAGGTCGGCTATGATTAATGGAGTTTTAAAAAAGAAATTGGCTATAAATGGTTGATTCTCAAATAAACTTCCAAGAAAAGCTGGAATTGAATGAATATATAGCATAAATGCATGATAGGGAAAAGCATCTAGACTAATATTTCTATCATAATAATACTGCCATGGATTAAATATTCCAGAAATAAAATAATCAAGAAAAGGTTGAAAAAGAACCAAACTATATTCAGATGAAAATAGAAATAGAAAAATAATTTTTATAAATAATAAAAATAAAAATTTAGTATTATAATTAATGTTATTAAATTTTTCTATCATGAATTTATCTTTAGAAAATTATTTCTTAATTTTAACTAGTATTATTACTATTTAATAAATATTATTAATAGCAGATTTGCATTGTATGTAAATTATAGAGATATATAATGTAAAAAAATATTTACTTTGTAAAGAAATTGAGAATTAAATCAAACTATCATTTTCTTCAATATATTTTTTCTGTTAATTATGTTTTCACAATTGTCACTTAATAAAATAATAAGATTTTCAATTGTAGGTGGACTTTCTACAATAATTAACTTTATTTTATTTTATTTTCTATATAAATCATTAGGTATTAATTATAATATATCTTCTGCAATTGGTTATAGTATTGGAATGATTTTAGGATATTTTTTAAATAAAAATTGGACATTTTATAATAAAGTTAATTTGCATAAACATTATATCACAAAATATATTTTTTCACAATTATTAGGTCTTTTATTATGTCAAATTTCACTTTTTATTTTTGTGGTTGTCTTTATTTTTAACATTTTGCTAGCCAATGTTTTATCATTAGGGTTAGCAGCTATATTATCTTTTATACTAATAGATTTGTTTGTATTTAAAAATTAAATGAAAAATAATTTTACTTTTATATATAGAGTAGTAAAACTTGCTAAGACTTGGGGAATAATTAAAATATTAATATTCATACCATTTGAAATATATTATGGATTTAAGTTAGGTTTTAATACATTGTTCTCCGTATCAAACCAAGAATTAGATATTGATACAAAAGATAAAATGAACTCAACAGAATATTTCCCTACTCCATACTACATAGCTAAAAAATCATTCCTACTAGTTAAAAATCAATTAAAGAATAGTAAATTTATTGATTTTGGAGCAGGGGCAGGTAGAGTATTAATGTTCGTAAGTGAATTTAATCCTAAAGAAATTATTGGTGTTGAATTTTCTAAAGATCTTTATACAATTTGTAAAAATAACTTAACAAAATATTTTAACATAAAAAAAAATCTTTCTTGGGATGTAATATGTTGTAATGCAATTGATTTTAAAATCAAACCTGATCATAATGTATTTTTCTTTTATGACCCATTTAATGAAAAAATAATGCAACAAGTTCTACAAAATATAAAATTTTCTTACCAAAATTCACAAAGAGAAATAACTATAATTTATATTTCACCTAGATGTTCTAATTTATTTATAAAAATGGGATTTAACAAAATATTCTCTGATATAAATAAATATAATAGAGGATTTGAAATTTTTAATATAAAATAAGTCTTATCATGTTGAAAAATAAAATAAAAGAGAAAGTATATGGTTGGGGGAGATCTACATATTCAAACTCGTATGTTTGTAAGCCTTTAAATACTGATGAAATAAAACATATTATTCTATTTGCAAAGCAGAATAAAATGAAAATTAGTAATAGAGCTGCAGGAAGAAGTTATGGAGATAATACTTTAAATGAAAATAATATAATTCTAGATATTTCTAATATGAATAAAATACTTCATTGGGATTTATCGTGTGGTATAGTCACAGTTCAATCGGGAGCAACTGTTGAAAAAATACTGATAAATTGTATTAAATCAGGTTGGATATTTCCAGTTATGCCAGGCACTAGGTTTGTTACAATGGCAGGATGCCTAAGCAATAATGTACATGGAAAAAATGCGTTTCATAAAGGATATATAGGTGAACATGTATTACAATTTAAAATTTTACTTTCAAATAATAAATTGATAGTTTGTTCCAGAAAAGAAAATGTTGAATTATTTTATTCCGTTATATCTGGACTAGGTCTAATAGGTGTAATAACAGAAGTAACTATTCAAATGATAAGAGTACCATCTTTTTATGTAAAAGGAAATATAAAAAACTATCCTAATTTTGCTAAATTAATCGAAGGTTTTGAAAAAATTAAACATAATTATGAATATAGTATAGCCTGGGTTGATACTATATTTAAAGGTGCAAACATTGGTAGAGGAGAATTAAACTATGGTAATTTTATTAAAGATAATGATTTTAAAGTTAGAGATCATGAAATACCTAATAATTTATTTAAAATTTTACCAAATAGCATAGTTCCCTATTTAGCAAAATTATTTTTAAATAATTCAACTATGAAATTAATTAATTCCCTCCAATTTCATACTGGAGGAATGTCTTCTGATGTTCAAAATAATAAAGTTTCATTATCAAAATATAATTATTTAATGGATATGAAATTCCCAAAATATAATTATTTTTTCAAACAAGGGTTTTTTCTTTATCAACCAATTTTACCAATTGAAAATTGTATTGAAGGACACAAAAAGTTAATAAAAATTTCTCAAAAATATGGTTTTCCATCTGTAATGTCTTCTTTAAAAGCTTATAGAAAACAAAAGGAAGAATTTCTTCTCACTTTTTCTATGGATGGCTACTCTATTACAATGGATATCCCAAAAAACAAACATAAAATAAAAGAGCAAGTTAAAATGTTTTATGAAATGAATGATTATGTAATAGAAAATGGCGGAAAAATTTATTTAGGAAAGACACCAGTATTAACTAAAGATCATTTTAAATCTATGTACAGCAACCTAAATTATTTTTTCAAAATAAAAAATAATTATGATCCAGAAAGTTTATTTGAATCTAATATGTTAAGAAGAATCATGAATATTAGACATGAAAACCTACCAAAACCTCTAGAAATCAACATATAAATAACTAATTATGAATAATAAAATTTACAGTTTAGATGAGGCATTAAATTTAGATGAAAAAACATACCATAAGCTATATCGTAAACATATAAACTCTGGTCTATATTCTATTTATAAAATACTTGGATTCAGTCAAATGGATATAGAGAATGCAAAAGGTCTTGAAATTAAATTAAAAAATGGAAAAACTATATTAGACTTTACCTCAGGTATTGGCGTCCTTGGATTAGGACATAATCATAAAAAAATAATAAAAGCAGAAAAAAAATGTCAAGAATTAAAAATTATCGATGTACAGAAATTTGGAATTAATAAAATGCAAGCCGCATTAGCTTATAATTTATCGAAATTATTACCAGATCCTCTAGATACATCATTCTTTTCAGTATCTGGTGCAGAAGCCGTTGAAGCAGGTATTAAACTTATTACTAGAGCTCAACCAAAAAATAAAAAATATTTTATTTCTTTTAATGAGGATTATCATGGTAAAACCCATGGTGCATTAGCATTTACTAATTCAGAAAACTTTTCAAAAGGTTTTCATATTGGAATAAATAAAGAAAATGTAATTATTGTTGAACCTGGTGATATAGAATCATTAAAATCAGTTATAAAAAAACATACAACCAAAAATTTTAATAATATTGCAGGGTTAATTATTGAACCTATTCAAGGACAATCATTAGGATTACTACCTAAAGGCTATTTAAAAAAAACAGTTGAACTTTGTAATAATAACGATATTTTAGTATTAATAGATGAAATAAAAGTTGGTATGGGAAGAACCGGAAAATTATTTTCTTTTCTAGATGAAAATGTTGTTCCTGATGTAGTTACAATTTCAAAAGCCTTGGGGGGCGGTAAGAGAGCAATAGGAGTTATGGTAACAAATTCTAAATTATCAAAATTAGCCTACGGCAAAAAAAAAGATAGTGCATTACATTCAACAACATTTAGTGGTTTAGGTACTTCATGTGCTGTAGCAATTGAAACACTAAATATAATTTCAAATCCAGACTTTCTTAAAAATGTAGAAGAAAAGGGCAACTACTTAAACCTTAAACTCACTGAAATAAAAAATAAATACCCTGAAATTATTAAAAGTATTATAGGAAAAGGTCTATATATAGGTATAAACTTTAATTTTATACCTTATGAAAATAAAATGAACAAGTTGAAAATTCCATTTCTAAAAGATATTAAAGTTGCTTTAATGGGAAGTATTGTAAGAAGCTTATATAGGGATTATAATATTTTAACACATTTTACACCGCCTGAACCAAGCATGTTAGTGCTTATGCCACCATTAATAATATCTAATCAGGAAATTGATAAATTTATTTATTCACTTGATAATTTACTTGCTAAAGGATTAATTAATTTATTTTCAAAATTTTTGATAAATAATACTAAAGAATTACTATAATAAATAAAGTAATACATCTACTATATTGTTATTACTTTTTCTTTATAACTATCTGTCTTCCCATAGCAAAAATATTAGGGAAAAATTTGATTAATAATTTATCTATTTCATGAACCATTTTAAGAGTTTTAAATTTTAAATTAATTGTTGGGTTCTCTGAGGTTACACCACCAGATAATAAAAATAAAAAACATTCACATAGATTATTTCTTATAATTTTAAAGTTCTTAATCTGATTTTCAAATATAGAATTATTTCTAAATAGTAATTCAGGAATAGCACAATTAGCACTCCAAGGATCATTAATCTGGCTGGCCATAGTTTTTTCATCAAATACATCAACGTTATATGACCATCCTTCGTGTTTCATCATACCAAGCATAAATTTTGTCATAAAAGATGTGTTTATTTCTGAAATTATCACTAAACCAGAAGGTTTAAGAACTCTATCAAATTCTTTAAACAATGTTTTTAATTTTGCTACATGATGAATCATATGACAACTTATAATTGCATCCAAGCTCGAATTTTCATAAGGCATATTAAGAGCATCTACCTTTTGATCAATCCACTCATAATCGCTAACATCAGTCAATTTAAGATTTGGATTATTTACATAGTATTTAGTAAGTCCTAAACCAGAACCTATTTCAATTATATTATCTAAACCCTTAGTATATTCATTCATCCATTCATATCGCTTTCGTAACAAAAATTCTAAATTATTTGTTTTTCGTTTATTATATCTTTCTTTTAGGTCTTGAAGATTATATGCTGCTTTGCGCAATTTATCGTCTTTAAGATTGGGAAAATAAGTTCGTCTAAATGCTTTCATTTATTTACATCTTTCAAAGTCTTTTGAAATATTATTAATTAAAGTTAGTAAGATTATACGCATAGTGTAATTTATTTGTGTTTTAATCGACAAGACAAACTATAACAAATGTGTTGTGCGTGACTAAAGGTTAATCACAGGTATTAGTGAGGTTATTGCTATTAAGAATATAAGATTACTACTTTCAATTATATCGCATACTCCTGATGGAATCTCTCCTGTGAGTTGATCGCCGTAAATCTAGAATAGATGCTATAGAATCTACACATTGATCCCATTCCCCAATAATCAAAGCATCACCTCCATATTCATGATTACAATCTAATATAGTATCACTACAAGTTTCCCAATCAAAATATTCTCTCTAGTCACAGAATATTGGTCCATTTTCATAATCATAAAAAATAAAAAACTCCCTCATTTCTAAGGGAGTTCATCATCAAAGCTATTTTTGGAGTAAGATGTGGATTGAGTGAATACTCATATATCTTACCTTATAAAATTATAGAACTCCGAATAATAAATTTTTGATCTAAGTCACTTTTTAAAAAAATATGTATATATCATTTATATTTATTCAAAAAACTCCATTATAAATTCTAGAAGAAGAATTGATACTATTATTCCCCAAGCTAATAGAC